>Ga0208716_1000103_pt1 | contig 31504 bp, 31 predicted proteins | sample NGESurdeep092012_8_FD_184482 | JGI IMG/M metagenome (GOLD analysis project Ga0208716, IMG submission 184482) | Arctic peat soil microbial communities from Barrow, Alaska - NGEE Surface sample 415-3 deep-092012 (SPAdes) | ecosystem: Environmental > Terrestrial > Soil > Wetlands > Peat ...
AAGCTCACCAACCGCAACGTGATGGGCTGGGAGATGCCGACGTCGTGGCTGCAGAACGTCAACCCGATCTTCATCATCATCCTCGCGCCGGTCTTCGGTTACCTGTGGACCTGGCTTGCGCACCGGAACAAGAACCCGTCGATCCCGATGAAGTTCGCGCTCGGCCTGCTCGGCCTGTCGGCTGGGTTCTTCGTGCTGGCCTGGGGTGCCGCGGGCGCGACCAAGGAGGGCTCGGTGGCGATCACCTGGCTCGTCGTGACCTACTTCCTGCACACCGTCGGCGAGCTGTGCCTCTCGCCTGTCGGGTTGTCCTCGATCACCAAGCTCGCGCCCCGCGACCGGATCAGCCAGATGATGGGGCTGTGGTTTGTGGCGACGGCGCTCGGCAACCTCTTTGCCGGTCTGACGGCGGGAACGCTGGAGAACAAGAGCGCGGGCGACGTCTTCAACAGTGTGGCGATCTACATTGGCGTCGCCGGCCTCGTCGCGGTGGCCGGTGCACCCTTCGTGAAACGCGTCATGGGCAAGATCGAGTAGAGGAGAGTCGATGGCTGCCGACAAGGATCTTGCCGACCGGATGGACCGGGCCAGCAGCGGGCTGCTACAGGCGGGCTTCGATGCGCTGCTGGTCACTCCGGGCGCCGACCTGCGCTACCTGACCGGGTATGACGCCCTGCCTCTGGAACGGCTGACCTGCCTGGTCCTGCCCGTCACCGGGGAACCGTCCCTGGTGGTACCCGCCCTGGAGGAACCGGCCGCCCAGGCGTCACCGATCTCCCGGCTCGGCGTGCGGATCGTGCCCTGGCAGGAGACCGAGGACCCGGTGGCGCTGGTGGCCAGGGTCCTGGGCAGCGTCAGCACAGTCGCCCTGGACGACCACATGTGGGCCGAGAAGGTGCTCGCGTTTCGGGCCGCGATGCCTCAGGTAGAGCAGGTCGTGGCCGGCCCGGTGCTGCGCCGGCTGCGAATGAACAAGAGCACGGCCGAGATCCAGGCCCTGCGTCGCGCCGGCGCGGCCATCGACCGGGTGCACGCCCGGATGGCTGAATGGGGCTGCGGGTCGGTCGCACCGAGCGCGAGGTGGGTCGTGACATAGCCGACGCGATCATCACCGAAGGTCACACCCGGGTCGACTTCGTCATCGTGGCTGCCGGGCCCAACGGCGCCAGCCCGCACGCGGAAGTGTCCGATCGGGTGCTCGAGGCCGGCGACACGGTCGTGGTCGACATCGGTGGCACGACCGAAGCCGGCTACTGCTCCGATGAGACGCGCACCTACTGTCTCGGGAATCCGCCCGCCGAGTTCAGCGACTACTACGCGGTGCTCCTGCGCGCACAACTTGCCAATTTGGGTCGATCTTTGCGACCTCACGACTACTCGCCAACCTCACCTTCCCAGGTGGTCGGCAACGGGGCGGCGCCCGGGCTCACGGTGGCCACGATCTCGTCAAGCGCCCGGCGGACGAAGTTCTCCCCCACCCACAGGTGCTTGGCGCCTTCGACGCCCACGACCCTTGTCTGGGGAATGGTGCTGAACCGCTGCGCCGCCTCTTCGGGTCTCAGGTAGTCGTCGAGCTCGGGCACGAGCGCGACCAGTGGCTTGCCCGAGCGGGCCCACCCCTGCAAGTGCTCCGGGCCGCTGTACTTGAGCGGGGGGCTGAGCAGGATGGCGCCCGCAACGGCGGGGTCGTTGCCGTACATCAGGGCAAGGTCGGTTCCGAACGACCACCCGAGCAGCCATCGGTTCACGAGCTCGGGGTCGCGGGCGACCCGGGCGAACTCGATGGCCGCGGCGACGTCGAAGCGTTCGTCGCGGGCATCGTGAAAGGTTCCCTCAGACGTGCCACGGGGCGAGGTCGTGCCACGGGTGTTGAAACGCAGGACGGCGATGTCGGCAAGCGCCGGCAGGCGGAAGGACGCCTTCTTGAACACGTGGCTGTCCATGAAGCCGCCATGGGTCGGCAGCGGGTGCAGGGTCACGAGGGTGGCGACCGGATCCCGCTCAAGAGGCAGGGCCAGCTCCCCCACAAGGCGCAGACCGTCCGCGGTGTGCAGCTCGATGTCGCGACGCCGGGCGGGCAGAACCGTGTTGGCCCGAATCGTCCGAGCGCCAGCAGCACTCATTGAGACAGCACAGTCATCGAAGGGCCGCAGTCATCCAGGGGCCACACAGTCATCGCAGCATCTTCGCACAGCCCACGTCATCGAGAAGATCCTCTGGGTGTGCGCCGGCCACGGGCGGTCCAGCAGGGTGTGTGCCAATGGCGGCGGTCTTCCAGTCCGCCCATGCCGTCAGCCGGCCAGGCGACGACATGAGCTGTGCCTGGTGACACCTCCTGCTGACAGCCCGGGCAGCGGAAGGACTTGTCCGAGCCGGCGCCACTGACCCGGCGGACGAACCATTCCCCGTCGCTGTGGGACTCACGGCGAGGGACCCCGCCGATGGCACGGTCCAGATCGAGCTCGGTGTCCTCACGACGTCGGCGATTCGGTCTGGACATGTCCCAATTGTCGCAGGCGCCAACGAAGTCGTGGGCGCAGGTACCAGCCCAGGTATCAGGGGTAGGTGCGGAAGCCGCGTCCCGCCTTTCGACCCAGATAACGGGCGGTGACGAGGTGCTCGAGCAGCGGCGCAGGGGCGAACCCGCGCTCACGGAACTCGAGGTAGAGCTCGCGCTGAATAGCGAGGGAGACGTCGAGACCGACCGCATCGAGGAGCTCGAACGGGCCCATCGGGTAGGCGCAGCCCATCTTCATGGCGGTGTCGATCTCATCGGCGCTGGCATAGTGCGCCTCTAGCATCTTGACCGCGTCGTTGAGATAGGGGAAGAGCAATGCATTCACGATGAAACCGGCGCGGTCCCCGCAGGTCACCGGATGCTTGCCGATCTTGCGGCAGAGATCCTGGGTCGTGGCCACGACGTCATCGGCGGTCGACACCGTATGAACGACCTCGACGAGCTTCATGATCGGGGCTGGGTTGAAGAAGTGCATGCCCACGACGTCCTGAGGGCGCTTGGTCATCACGGCGCACTCGATGACCGGCAGCGAGGAGGTGGTGGTGGCCAGGATCGCGCCCGGCTTGCAGATCTCGTCAAGGTTCTCGAACAGCGCCTGCTTGACCTTGAGGTCCTCCACAACGGCCTCGACGACCAGGTCGACCTGGGCCAGGTCCTCCAGAGCCGTGGTGCCGGTCAGACGCCCGGCGACCGCGTTACGGTCGGCGTCCGTGAGCTTGCCCCGCTGGACCGCCTTTTCCAGGCTCTTGGCGAGGGCAACCTTCACCGCGTCGACCTTGGCCTCCGAGCGCGCAACGTACGTCACGTCATACCCGGCCTTGGCGAAGACCTCGATGATCCCGGTCGCCATCGTGCCGGAGCCAACGACGCCAACGGTTCTCACGGTTCGCAGGCCGCCCTCGTGGGCGCCGCCCTCGAGGGGCGTGAGGTTGTCGGGGACGACCTTCGAGCTGCCGGCCTCGTCGTAGGTGTAGAAACCGCGGCCGGTCTTGCGACCCTTGAGCCCACCGGTGACCATCTGCTTGATGATCGGGCTCGGCGCGTGCAGCCGGTCACGTCCCTGCTTGTACATCGTGTCCAGGATCTCGTACGCCGTGTCGAGGCCGATCAGGTCCATCAGAGCCAGCGGGCCCATCGGAAGTCCGCAGCCGAGCTGCATCGCGGCGTCGATGTCCTCGCGGGTGGCATAACGGCTCTCGTACATGTCAACGGCGTGGTTGAGGTAGCCGAAGAGCAGTGCGTTGGCTATGAAGCCGGCTTTGTCACCGATCACCACGGGCATCTTGCCAAGCCGTTCGGTGAGCGCCTTGACGTCCTCTATGACGGCATCCTCGGTGACGACTGTGCGAACCACCTCGACCAGCTTCTGCACCGTCGGCGGGTTGAAGAAGTGCATACCGACGACCCTGCGCGGGTGCTCGGTGGCCACCGAGATCTCGGTGGCGGACAGGCTGGAGGTGTTGGTGGCCAGGATCGCCTCGGGCTTCACGATCTGGTCCAGCTGGGCAAAGACGTCACGCTTGAGATCAAGCTGCTCTGGGACTGCCTCGATCACGAAGTCGCACTCGGCGAGGTCGGCGAGATCGGTGGTGCAGCGCACCCGAGCGTGCAGCTCGGTCTGCTCCTGTTCTGTGAGCTTGCCCCGGGAGACGGCCCGGTCGGTCGAGTGCCGCAGCACCGCCTGGCCCTTTTCGACGGCCTCCGGCGACACCTCGACCGCGACGACATCGAGGCCATTGCGGGCGAACACCTCCACGATGCCCGCACCCATGGTGCCAAGTCCGATCACGCCGACTGTTACGAAGTCATGAGCCATGTCGCTGAGTCTGTCAGAGGAACCCAGACTTTGGGGAGGCCACAGCCGCGAGGCGATGATCACGCCCCGGCCCGACTCGGTAAGATTCCGGCCGTGCGACTTGTCATAGCCCGGTGCAGCGTGGATTACGAGGGTCGGCTCCAGGCCCACCTGCCATTGGCAACCCGGTTGCTGGTGGTCAAGGCGGACGGGTCGGTGCTCGTCCACAGCGACGGGGGGTCCTACAAGCCGTTGAACTGGATGTCACCTCCATGTGCGATGGCCGAGGTCCTCCCCGAGGATGACGAGATCGCCGACGGCGTCGTTTTGATCTGGGTGGTCCAGCACGCCAAGTCCGACGACCGCCTCCGGATTCAGCTGCACGAGGTGCTGCATGACTCCGACCATGAGCTCGGCGTGGACCCGGGTCTGGTCAAGGATGGCGCCGAAGCACACCTGCAGAGGCTGCTGGCCGAGCACATCGGCACGTTGGGCGAGGGCTACACCCTGGTCCGCCGGGAGTTCATGACCGCCATCGGGCCCGTCGACATCCTCTGCAGGGACGCCTCAGGGGCGGCGGTTGCTGTCGAGATCAAGCGCCGGGGGGACATCGACGGCGTCGAGCAGCTCACCCGTTACCTCGAGCTGATGAACCGCGACCCGCACCTCGCGCCGGTCGTCGGTGTCTTTGCCGCCCAGGAGATCAAGCCGCAGGCGCGCACCCTGGCCAAGGACCGCGGCATACGATGCGTGACTCTGGATTATGAGGCGCTCAAGGGCATCGACGATGTGAGCTCACGTCTGTTCTAGGTCCCTCGTGCGCGGCCAGGCCACGAGCCGCCAGCCGTCGACGTCAACCTCCACCTCTGCGACGCCGCAGCTGGGCAGGAAGCGCTGAGCCGCGACGTCCCTGCCCGCGTTGACCGAGACTCTTGGGATCGCCAGTGACATCACCCCACCGTGGGTGAACACGAGGACGGCCTCCCCCCGATGGGTGTCGGCGATCCCGCCGATCGCCTCCGTGAACCGTTTGACGACGAGGTGGCCGTCTTCCGCGCCGGGACAGCCGATGTCGAGGTCCCCGAGCAGCCACGCGTCGAAGACCCGCTTCGCCCGCTCGTCATGGATGCTCACCCCCGCAAGATCACCGACCGAGAACTCCTCCAAGCCGTCCACGGCGACGGGCAGCAGGCTCAGCTCGGAGGCCGCCAGCTCGGCCGACTCGACGGCTTGTGCCATCCGGCTGCTGTACACCGCGGCAACCCGGCGCGAACGCACCTGATCGACGAGGTGGCGCACCTGCCCGCGGCCCCTGTCCGTCAGTGCGTCACCCTCATCTGACAGGACGCCTTCCCTGGCGGATCCGGCATACCTCGCCTCGCCATGGCGGGCGATGAGCAGCGTGGCAGGACATTGGAGATCGCTCATGATCCAACTTTCGGCACCCTGGAATAGGTGAGGCTCACGAAACCGCTGGGCCAGCTCTTGACCGCCTCGAGTCGCAGCTCTGTGCTCACCGGGATGGGGTGGAACAACGGTACGCCGTCTCCCAGAAGAACGGGAACCTTGGTGACGACCAGATCATCGATCAGCCCCTGTGCGAGAAAGTCGCTGATGAGAGCACCGCCGTCGACGTAGACCCGGCCAAGCCCGTTCCTGTTCCAGCGCTCCAATGCCGTCCGAGGCGACTCCTGCCAGAAGGTGACCCCTTCCCGCGGCTGCGGCGGGCGGTGGGTGAACACGAACAGCGGACGACCACCGAAGGGCAGCGGGTCGAGATACGCGATGTGGTCGTAGGTCCCTCGCCCCATGGCGAGCGCATCCACGCTTTCCAGGAAGGACGCGTATCCGTAGTCCTCATCACTGCTCGCGGCCTCTTCCAGCCATGCCAGACTCCCGTCACGGGTCGCAATGTACCCGTCGAGGCTCGAGGCGATGAAGACCGACAGCCTTGTGCTGCTCATCTGAGGTCACTCTTGCGCGGACAGTCCGCGGGAGGCCCGGATCACGTCGACGATGCCGCCCATGATCTCGGTCAGCCCGAAGTCCTTGGGCGTGAACACCGCAGCGACTCCCATGCCACGCAGTCTCGCAGCGTCCCGGTCCGGGATGATGCCGCCGACGATGACTGGCAGATCACCGGCGCCGGCTGCCTTCAGACCATTCAGAACCCGCGGGACCAGCTCCATGTGCGAGCCCGAGAGGATCGAGAGGCCGACGCAGTGAACGTCCTCAGCCACCGCAGCAGCCACGATCTGCTCAGGTGTCAGCCTGATGCCCTGGTAGATGACCTCGAAACCGGCGTCACGCGCCCGGACAGCGACCTGCTCGGCGCCGTTGCTGTGGCCGTCAAGGCCGGGCTTGCCCACCAGGATGCGCAGTCGTACGCCGCACTCCTCACCCGTGGCGCGGACCCGCTCACGCACCTTCGCAAGCTCGCCTCCCACGGCAGCCTCGCTGACCCCCACGGACCCGGAAACCCCTGTGGGCGCTCGGTACTCACCGAAGACGTCCCGCAGCCCCTGGGCCCACTCCCCCGTCGTGAGACCAGCCCGGGCAGCATCCAGGGACGCCGGCATCAGGTTGGCCCCGGACTGTGCGTCCCTGACCAGACGGGCGAGCGCCGACTGGGCTGCGCTGCGGCCAGACTCGGTGGAGTCGCGATCCTTGCGCCAAGCGATGACCGCGGCGGCGGCCCTGGCCTCAACGTCATGGTCCACCGTCATGATCGCGGCATCAAGGTCGGCGGTGAGCGGGTTCGGCTCGGTCGTCGCGAACTTGTTGACGCCCACCACGACGTCCTGGCCGGCCTCGATCCGTTGGCGCCGCAGCGAGTGTGAAGCCACCATCGCCGACTTCATGTAACCCGACTCAACCGCCGCAACCGCGCCACCCATCTCCTGGACCCGGTCGATCTCTGCCCTGGCCCCCTCGATCAGCTCGGCCACCTTGGCCTCGACCACGCTGGATCCGGCAAACAGGTCGTCATACTCCAGCAGGTCAGACTCGAAGGCCAGCACCTGCTGCATCCGAAGAGACCACTGCTGGTCCCACGGCCTGGGCAGCCCGAGCGCCTCGTTCCACGCCGGCAGCTGCACAGCCCTGGCCCTTGCATCCTTGGAGAGCGTTACGGCGAGCATCTCCAGCACGATGCGCTGGACGTTGTTCTCCGGCTGGGCTTCGGTCAGGCCCAGCGAGTTGACCTGGACGCCGTACCGGAACCGGCGCTGGGAGGAGTCAGTCACGCCATACCGCTCAAGCGTGAGCTCGTCCCAGAGCTGCACGAACGCGCGCATCTTGCACATCTCCTCGACGAACCGCACACCGGCGTTGACGAAGAAGGAGATCGCCTTGACGACCTGGCCGAAACGCTCCGGCGGGACCTGACCCGAGTCGCGGACAGCGTCCAGGACCGCTATTGCGGTGCACATGGCAAACGCGATCTCCTGCACCGGCGTGGCGCCCGCCTCCTGGAGGTGGTAGCTGCAGATGTTGGTCGGGTTCCACCTGGGTATCTCGGCGACGGTGTAGGCCACCATGTCAGTGATCAGCCGCAGGGAGGGCTGCGGCGGGAAGACGTAGGTGCCCCGGGAGAGGTACTCCTTGATGATGTCGTTCTGGGTCGTCCCGGTGAGCGCCTTCACCGCTGCCGCAGGATCCTGGCCCGCCGCAACGGCCTGCTCCTCGGCCACCACCTGGTACATCGCAAGCAGCCACATGGCAGTGGCGTTGATGGTCATCGAGGTGTTCATCTGGGCCAGCGGAAGGTCCGCGAAGAGCGCCCGCATGTCGCCGATGTGCGAGATCGGCACGCCGACCTTGCCGACCTCACCGAGGGACAGAGCGTGGTCCGGGTCGTAGCCGGTCTGCGTCGGCAGGTCAAAGGCGACTGAGAGACCGGTCTGTCCCTTGGCCAGGTTGCGCCGAAAGAGCTCGTTGCTGGCGGCGGCATTGGAGTGGCCGGCATAGGTGCGCATGACCCACGCGGGGTCCTTGCCCGGGCGCGTGGCTGGGCGCTTGCTGGGGCGATCAGTCTCTGCCTCTGACATAACGCTGAATGTACCGGGTGGCACAGCCCTATGAGGAGGTCGTCACTCGGTGAAAGGAGCCACAGTCTCAGTGAAAGACGCCACATCGTCAGCAGGATGCGCCATAGCCCCGGCGGAAGTCACCACGGTGACCTCATCTTCCCCCGGCCCACGGGCCAGGACCCGATGCAGGCGGGATGCACGCAGCAGTCGTTCGAGGCGGGGCGAGACATCGACGAGAACGAGTCGGCGACCCACGCCATGCGCGCGATGATGGATGCCGACGATCACCCCGAGCCCAGTGGCGTCATGGACCTCGGCATCGGCCAGATGGATCAGCAGGTCACCCGATCCCCGATCCAGGATGTCGTGCAGGGCCAGCCTGACCTCGGACACCGTGTTCACATCCAGCCGACCGGAAACCGCGACCTCCTGCCCGGCAGAGATCTCTGCCACGCATACAGGCTGTCTCCCCACAGCGATGAAGGCCATGCCCAGCTCCCCTCGAGCCACCGTTCTCGCCCGGGAACCCCGCCCGTGACTTATGTCTATCCTGACGCCTCTGCATGCCAAACCCCTGGGAAACGGAGGATAACGATTCAGCAACGATCCAGATCGACCCGGCCAAGGGACTTCGCTGGAAAAAGACCGATGGAGCAGAACTCACCGGGGCAATGGCCCACCGGACGCAGAGCCCGCCGGACGAGAGACCACCGGGCGAAAGCATCAGAGATAAGGCGCGGCCTCGTCCGGTTCGCGGGTGACGTCGGCGCCGAGTCCGCGCAGCGCCTCGGCAAAGCCCGCATAGCCGCGGTCGATATGGTAGGCCCGGCTGACCGTCGTCTCACCATCGGCGACCAGGCCTGCTATGACGAGGGCGGCCCCAGACCGGATATCGCTGGCCTGGACTGGGGCCCCGGAGAGCCGTTCCACCCCGTGCAGCATGACGTGGTGGCCATCGACCCGCGCCTCGGCCCCCAGGCGGGCAAGCTCCTGCACGGTGCGGAAACGCGCCTCGAAGACGTTCTCGGTAACCATGGCGCTGCCGTGGGCCACCGCGTTGTAGACCAGAGCAAAGGGCTGCAGGTCGGTGGGGAATCCAGGGTAGGGCAGGGTGGCCACGTCGAACGCCGATCGCCGCTCTGACGCTGTGACCCGAAATCCACGATCGGTCACCGTGATGTCCGAACCGGCGCCCGCCAAGAGATCCAGTGCCGTGCCCAGGTGCGCTGGTACGGCGCCGACCACCTCGACGTCGCCACCGGTGGTGGCCGCGGCGAACGCCCAAGTGCCAGCCGCAATACGGTCGGGCACCACCTCGTGCGACACGGCGGTCAGCGCGCTGACACCCTCCACCTCGATGACCGATGTTCCGGCGCCCTCGATCCGGGCCCCCATCTCGCTCAGAAACGCTGCGATGTCAACGATCTCGGGCTCGCGCGCGGCGTTGGTCACCCGGGTCCGCCCCTTGGCCAGCACCGCTGCCATCAGGATGTTCTCGGTGGCGCCCACGCTCGGGAAATCCAGTCGGATGTCGCCGCCATGCAGGCCTTCTGGCGCCTCGGCGATGAGATAGCCATGGTTGACGTGCACCGTGGCTCCCAGCCTCTCCAGGCCCGCGGCGTGCATGTCCAGACCGCGCGACCCGATCGCGTCACCGCCGGGAACCGCCACATCCGCCCTGCCGCACCGGGCCACCAGTGGGCCGAGGACACAGATGGAGGCTCGCAGTGCCCGGACCAGCTCGTAGTCAGCGCGGTGCATGATGTTCTCGGGAACATCGAGCGCGACGACCCCGGAGTCGGCGTCGTAGTCGACGGTGCACCCGAGGCGCCGCAGCAGCTCAGCCATGATCGTCACGTCAATGATGGCCGGCACGTTGCTCAGGTGGGTCCTGCCCACGGCCAACAAGGCCCCCGCCATCAGCTTCAGAGCGCTGTTCTTGGCGCCTACAACCGACACCTCTCCTCGAAGACTGGTGCCACCGACAACACGAAACCGCTCCATCACAACGTGAGCCTACCGGTGCAAACTCTGCGAGGATTCCGTCCATGGTCAACTTGACAAGGATCTACACCCGCACCGGCGATGACGGCAGTACGGCGCTCGGGGACTTCAGCCGCACCACCAAAACCGACCCCCGTCTGGTTGCCTACGCCGACACCGACGAGGCCAACAGCTCCATCGGTGTGGCGGTCACCTGCGGGGCCCTGCGCGAGGATGTGCGCACGGTGCTGATCCGGATCCAGAATGATCTCTTCGATGTCGGCGCAGACCTGTGCACACCGCTGGCCGCCAGCTACGAGTACCCGCCGTTGCGCGTCCAGGACGTCTGGGTCGACGAGCTGGAGGCCGACTGCGACCGCTTCAACGACGAGCTGGAGAAGCTTCGCTCGTTCATCCTTCCCGGCGGCACTCCCGGATCGGCATACCTTCACATAGCCCGGACGGTGACCCGGCGCGCCGAACGCTCCGCCTGGACGGCCCTGGAGACGTATGGCGACCAGCCGGCGCCCGAAGGCAGCCCCAAGGGAGTGGGCGGGATCAACCCGCTCACCGCCAAGTACCTCAACCGTCTCTCGGACCTGTTGTTCATCCTGGGACGGGTGGCCAACCTCGAGATCGGCGGGGACGTGCTCTGGCAGCCCGGCGGCGGACGGGCTCAGGCACCTGGCGAGCACTAGGCAACCGTTGCTGACGCCTAGGTTCGCGGCTGAATCACCGCACCGTCCTTAGGGTTCGCGGCTGAATCACCGCACCGTCCCTAAACGTTCGCGGCTGACTAGGCGACGTAGAAGTTTCGGCCGGGAGGCGACGCTTCGAGCCACGATCGCAGCGCGGTGTACGGAGCCGGCGCAAGGGCAATCTCGAAACGTGCCTCGCGATAGCTGCAGTCCACCTTCATGGCCCCGCCAATCAGGATCTCCGGTCGTTCGCCGGTCTCAAGGGGCCGGCTCGTACCGAACTCAAGCAGCGTGCGCTCCCACCGCCTGGCCGGCCGCAGCGAGATGCCGGCAAGCTTGAACCACTCGAGTCCGGTCGCTCCGTAGCGCACCAGCCCGAAGCGCCAGCGGCCATCATCGGGCTCCCGCAGCGCACACACGGTCAGAGGCTTGCCGCGCGCGATCAGCCGCCGTCGAATGAAGACAGCGCCAAGCACGAAGACGACGATGAACAGGCAGCCGCCAACCAAGAACTCGCTGGTGAGCCACAGTTCATGCACCGTGGTGTCAGGCGTTGATCCGGGAGGCGTCAACGGCCTCGGCGACAATGGTGACCCGGTCGTGATCCACCGAGAGGAAGCCGCTGTCGATCGTTGCCCCGTGGACCTGTCCCGCCATGGACTCGATCCGAACGTCGCCGCTGACCAGGATCCCCAGCAGCGGCGTATGGCCCGGCAGGATTCCCAGCTCGCCCTCGACGGTACGCGCGCTAACCTGCTTGGCTTCGCCCTCCCAGACCTTGCGATCTGCGGCGACGAGCTCGACATACAACTGACTCACGGGTTCCTCCTCTCACGAACGTTTCGGTAATTCTAACGGGCCTCAGGGGGTAACCGGGCCACTCACTGTGCGCCCGGCGGCGTGTCCGCCCCGTCCTCTTGCTTCGAAACCACCGAAACCCCTGGACAACCGGCATGATTCGGTGATTTCGCCGCAACAGAATGAGAAGCTGAGATCAGAGGTTCTTCTGAATCTCTGCCCACTGGCGCTCGACGTCGTCCAGACCACCACACATATAGAAGGCCTGCTCCGCGACGTGATCATACTCACCGTCCGCGATCTTGGTGAAGCCCTCGATCGAGTCGGCCAGCGAGACCGTCGAACCCTCGAGACCAGTGAACTGCTTGGCCACGTAGGTGTTCTGGGACAGGAAGCGCTGGATGCGTCGGGCCCGGTTCACCAGGATCTTGTCTTCTTCGGAGAGCTCGTCGATGCCCAAGATCGCGATGATGTCCTGAAGCTCCTTGTTGCGCTGCAGGATCGAGATCACCCGGACCGCCGTGTCGTAGTGGTCCTGCGCGATATAGCGCGGGTCCAGGATTCGCGAGGTCGAGGTCAGCGGGTCGACGGCCGGGTAGATACCCAGCGAGGCAATATCGCGGGACAGCTCGGTCGTGGCGTCGAGGTGCGCGAATGTCGTGGCCGGCGCCGGGTCGGTGTAGTCGTCCGCCGGCACATAGATCGCCTGCATCGAGGTGATCGAGTGGCCGCGCGTGGAGGTGATGCGCTCCTGGAGCACACCCATCTCGTCGGCGAGGTTGGGCTGGTAACCCACAGCCGACGGCATCCGGCCGAGAAGCGTGGAGACCTCGGAACCGGCCTGCGTGTAGCGGAAGATGTTGTCGATGAACAACAACACGTCCTGCTTCTGCACGTCACGGAAGTACTCGGCCATCGTCAGTGCCGAGAGCGCGACCCGAAGACGGGTGCCCGGCGGCTCATCCATCTGGCCGAACACGAGAGCAGTCTGACCGAGAACGCCGGCCTCATCCATCTCGACGATCAGGTCGTTGCCCTCACGGGTGCGCTCACCGACACCGGCGAACACGGACACTCCACCGTGGTCCTTGGCAACGCGCGCGATCATCTCCTGGATGAGCACCGTCTTGCCGACACCGGCGCCACCGAACAAGCCGATCTTCCCACCCTCCACATAAGGGGTGAGCAGGTCGATGACCTTGATGCCGGTCTCGAACATGACCGTCTTGGACTCGAGCTGGTCGAAGGCCGGCGCCGGACGGTGAATCCCCCAGCGCTCGCTGACCTCAAGCTTCTCGTCGCCCTTGAGGTTGAGGCAGTCGCCGGTCGTGTTGAACACGTGCCCGAGCGTGACGTCACCAACGGGCACCATGATCGGGCCGCCCGAGTCCTTCACCGGGGCGCCGCGAACCACACCATCGGTGGGCTGCAGCGAGATGGCGCGAACCATGTTGTCCCCGATGTGCTGGGCGACCTCGAGGTTCAGGCTCTTCTTCTCGCCCGACAGCTCGACCTCGACGGTGAGCAGGTTGTACATCGCCGGCATCGCGTCGGCCGGGAACTCGACGTCGATGACCGGGCCGATGATGCGGGAGACGCGACCGGCTCCGCCTTTCGCGGGGGCGCCCGCAGCGTTCTCAGAAATTACGGCAGTCATTTGCTCTCTCTACCCTCTTACTTGGCGGACGCGAGGGCGTCGGCGCCGCCCACGATTTCGCTGATCTCTTGAGTGATCTCGGCCTGGCGGGCTTGGTTGGCCTGCCGGGTGTACTTGCGGATGAGCTCCTCGGCGTTGTCCGTCGCGGACTTCATCGCCCGCTGACGAGCGGCGAGCTCGGAAGCCGCCGACTGCAACAAGGCATTGAAGAGGCGCTCGGTGACGTACTTCGGCAACAGAGCGTCCAGAACCTGCTCGGCCCCCGGCTCGAACGTGTACAGGGGAAGCACATCGTCCGGGGCCGGCGGTTCAGTGCCCTCGACAACTTCCAGGGGGAGCAGCCGGATGACCTCGGGCTCCTGGGTGACCATGCTGACGAACCGCGTGAACACCACGTGGACCTCGTCGACCCCATCGACGTCGAAGTCCTTGATGAAGTCCTCGGTGATCCGATCACCGATCTCGCGGGCGATCTCGAACTTCGGACTGTCGGAGAAACCCGACCACTCCTGTGCGTACTCGCGACGGCGGAACTTGTAGAAGCCCACTGCCTTGCGGCCCACGAGATACGGGATGACCTCTTTGCCTTCTTCGCGCAGCTTCTCGGCGAGCTTCTCGCTCTCCTTGAGCACGGACGAGGAGTAGGCACCGGCCAGGCCGCGGTCACTGGTGATGACCAGCATGGCGGCACGGCGCACCTGAGGATGTTCCGTGGTCAGCGGGTGGTCGACGTTGGAGAACGTCGCCACCGCGGAGACGGCCTGGGTGAGCGCCCGGGCGTACGGCGTGTGGTCCTTAACCCGCTGACGAGCCTTGACGACCCGCGAAGCCGCGATGAGCTCCATCGCACGCGTGATCTTCTTGGTCGCCTGGACGGACCGGATGCGCTGGCGGTAGACCCGCATCTGCGCTCCCATATGTTCCCGCCTCTCCTAATAGAGTTCGATCCGGTATGACGTGTGCTCACCGTCGGTGAGCGGAGTGTTGCAGTGAACTGGTCCGGGTGGTCACAAGGTGACCACCCGGCGGACGTTCATCGCTTCTGTTTGACGATCCGGACCTGCTCGACCTCGTCCTCGGGCAGCGGCGCGGCCTCCGGTTCGTGACCGACCGGCACAGACTCCTTGCCACCGGCCAGGAACTGCTTCTTGAAGGCGTCGATCGCCGCCAGAACCCCGGCCTGGGTGTCGTCGTCGAACTTCTTGGACTCGCGGATGGCCGACAGCAGGCCGGCCTTCTCGCGGCGCAGGTGATCCAGGAACTGCTCCTCGAACGCCTTGATGTCGGTGACCGCGATGTCGTCGAGCTGACCTGTAGTGCCGGCCCAGATGACCACCACCTGCTCCTCGACGGGCATCGGGGATGCCTGCTTCTGCTTGAGCAGCTCGATGAGACGAGCACCCTTGGCGAGCTGGGCACGCGAGGCCGGGTCGAGGTCGGAGGCGAACATGGCGAACGCCTCCATGGCACGGAACTGCGCGAGGTCGAGCTTGAGCCGGCCGGCCACGCTCTTCATCGCCTTGATCTGCGCCGCGCCACCCACTCGGGAGACCGAGACACCCACGTCGATGGCTGGACGCACGTTGGCGTTGAAGAGGTCGGACTGCAGGTAGATCTGACCGTCAGTGATCGAGATCACGTTGGTCGGGATATAGGCCGAGACGTCACCCGCCTTGGTCTCGATGATCGGCAGACCGGTCATCGAGCCGCCACCCATGGCGTCTGACAGCTTGGCGCAACGCTCCAGCAGCCGGCTGTGCAGGTAGAAGACGTCACCGGGGTAAGCCTCTCGGCCCGGCGGACGACGCAGCAGCAGCGATACCGCACGATAGGCCTCGGCCTGCTTGGAGAGGTCGTCAAAGACAATCAGGACGTGCTTGCCGGCGTACATCCAGTGCTGGCCGATGGCCGAGCCGGTGTATGCGGCGAGGTACTTGAAGCCGGCGGCGTCTGAGGCCGGGGCGGCGACGATCGTGGTGTAGTCCAGCGCGCCGGCCTCTTCGAGGACGCCACGGACGGCCGCGATGGTCGAGCCCTTCTGGCCGATGCCGACGTAGATGCAGCGGACCTGCTGGGCCGGATCGCCGGACTCCCAGTTGGCCTTCTGGTTGATGATCGTGTCAACCGCAACCGTGGTCTTTCCGGTCTGGCGGTCACCGATGATGAGCTCACGCTGGCCACGGCCGATGGGGATCATCGAGTCGATGGCCTTGATGCCGGTCTGCAGCGGCTCGTCCACTGACTTGCGGTCCATCACGCCGGGCGCCTGCAGCTCGAGAGCGCGACGGCCCTCGGCGACGATCTCGCCCAGGCCGTCGATCGGCTGACCGAGCGGGTTGACCACCCGGCCCAGGAAGTTGTCGCCGACCGGGACGGAGAGGACCTCACCTGTGCGCTTGACCTCCTGGCCTTCCTCGACACCGGAGAAGTCACCCAGCACGACGACACCGATCTGGTGGGCCTCAAGGTTGAGCGCGATACCCAGGGTGCCGTCGGCGAACTTCAGCAGCTCGTTGGTCATCGCCGAGGGCAGGCCCTCGACGTGCGCAATGCCGTCACCGGCGTCGATCACTCGGCCGACCTCTTCGCGCGAGGCCGCGCCGGGCTCGTAAGACTGAACAAAGTTGTCCAGCGCGTCCCGGATCTCCTCCGGACGGATCGTGAGCTCCGCCATCAGTGTCTCTCTCCTCGTATGCGGCCCGAATTCAGTCCGGGCCGAAGCCTTGTTTCTTGATTCTGCGTGGATTCAGTGTGTGGCAATGGACTTTTCGGAAAACTGTTGCGGTCTCTGGTTGGCAGTCGGCTACATCCCCAACGCACGTTCGGCTTCCTGGAGCCGGCGCAGGATCGTGCCGTCGACAACCTCGTCGCCGACCTGCACCCGGATGCCGCCGACGACCGTCGGGTCGAGCACGACCGTGACCTGGACAGCCCTGTCGTAGATCCGTGACAGAGCCCGTGCGAGACGCTGAGCCTGAACGTCGTCCAGCGGGAAGGCAGCAGTAACCGTGGCGGTCAGCTGTTCGCGACGCATCGCCGCAATGGCGAGATAGCTCTCCAGGACCCGGCCGAAGCGTCTGCCCCGCGGGGAGACGGCAGCCTGAAGAGCAAGCAAGATGGCCTCGGGGGACGCCTTGCCCTCGAGCAGTGCCTCGACCAGGGCGACCTTGGCTTCCTCGTCCCCGCCGTGCGCCGACAAGGCGTCACGCAAGTCCGAGTCAGCCGCGACGACACGCCCGAAGCGGAACAGATCATCCTCGAGAGAATCAAGACGACCGCCCGCCTCAGCGGAGGCAACGACAGCCTCAACGGCCAGGCTCTCGGTGGCATCGCCAAGATCACGGTCATCGGCCCAACGCTGAGAGACCAGGACCTTCAGGATGCCGGCCGACGCAGCGCCCACCTTGGGGCCGAACAGGCTCTCGACCAGACCTCGTTTGGCCGTCGCGTCCCGGGACGGGTCGACCAGCGCCCGACGCAGCGACGCGCTCGAGTCGAGCGCGCCCGTGACGCCGAAAAGGTCCTCGGCAAGTGCTGACACGTCGGCTCCGGAACCGAGTGCTGCGGCGAAGGCGTCACGCCCCGCTGTGAACGCCGCACGCGAAGAGCCCTGCATCAGGCGTCCTGCCCGACCGTCTCGGGCTGGACCGCACCCTGCTCGAGCTCGGCCAGGAAGCGATCAACGATGCCGCTCTGGCGAGTCTCATCGTGCAGGGACTCACCCACGATGCGGCTGGCCAGCTCGGTCGACAGCCGACCCACCTCACTGCGTAGCGAGACCACGGCCTGCTGCCGTTCCGCCTCGATCTGCTTGTGCGCCGCCTCGCCGATGCGGTTCGCCTCGACCTGCGCCTGAACGCGGAACTCAGCAATGATCGCCGCGCCCTGCTCCTGCGCCTCGCCGCGGATGCGGCCAGCCTCTGCGCGAGCCTCGGCAAGCTGGGCGTTGTACTGCTCAAGAGCGGCCTGGGCCTGCTGCTGAGCCTCCTCGGCCTGATGCATGCCGCCTTCGATGGCCGCAGTGCGGTCGGCATAGATCTTCTCGAGCTGGGGTACGACCTTGATCTTCACGACGAAGTACAGGATGACGAACGCGATGAAGCCAAAGATCAGCTCGCCCGTGTGGGGCAGAACGGGGAGCTTGTCGGCCTCACCGGCGGTCACCAAAGCTGCGACGTGAGTCGCGCCGGCGAATAGCTGCACGGGAATCTCCTAGTGCCTGGGTACTGAAATTATTGCTGCCTTGTGTGCTGCTGGCTGTGTTGTTCGCAAAAGCTGGCGCCGGCGAACCGGCGAGTGTCTCTACTTGAAGACGAAGGCGAGCACCAGACCGAAGATGGCCAGCGCCTCGGCAAGGGCGAAGCCCAGGATGGCGATCGACTGCAGCATGCCGCGGGCCTCGGGCTGACGGGCGACCCCATTGATGTAGGCGGCAAAGATCAGGCCGATACCGACGCCGGGTCCGATGGCGGAGAGGCCGTACCCGAGGATGGCGATGTTTCCGGTCACGATGTGATCCTCTTTCGTTCTTGATGCTCCGCCCGGCACGTCACCGAGCGGAAGTCTGTGTGCAGACGCATCTGTGTGTGCATCTGTTTGTGCGTGTAGCCGTGTCTATCCAGTGCGTGAGTCGGTCAGTGCATTCATCGGTGCATGTATCGCCGTCAGTGCTCGTCGACCAGGGAGCCGGCGATGTAGGTGGCTGCAAGCAAAGTGAAGATGTACGCCTGCAGGAACTCGATCAGGATCTCGAAGATGGTCAGCACGAAGGCCATGACATATGAGCCCGCACCGGCGACCTTGAGGCCGATACCGCCGTTGATGATCATGTACTGACCGCCGGTGATGAACAGCAGCAGCAACAGGTGGCCGGCAAACATGTTGCCGAAGAGCCGCAGCGCCAGCGTCAGCGGACGCGTGATGAAGAAGGTGATGACCTCGAGAACGAAGATCAGCGGCACGATCCAGCCGGGCAGGCCGGCCGGCACTAGGTGCTTGAAGTACGCGCCGACACCCACGCGCTTGATGCCAATGTAGTGATAGGTGACGTAGACGACGAGGGTCAGGGCGATCGGGATGCCGATCCGACTCATCGTCGGGTACTGGATCGGCGGGATCACGCCGAAGAGATTGTTAACCAGGATCAGCACGAACATCGAGAACAGCAGAGGCACGAAACGCAGGAAGTCCTTGCTGCCGATGATGTCCCGGGCGACGCCGTTGCGAACGAACCCGTACAGGCCCTCGGTGACCCACTGTGTCCTGCTCGGGACGATCGCCGCTCGCCTGGTCGTGGCGATCAACCACCAGGAGATCAGTCCCACCGAGAGCAACAGGACGACTGCGGGTCGGGTGATGGCCAGGGGGCCGTCGAACCACAGCGGCTGATAGAACTCCGCGGAGGTTGGCGTCTGGAAGCCGCCGCCATCGGCCGTAGCCAGGCTGACCAGCACGTTCAGGCTCAAAGGGTCTCCTCGATCATGTGCACCGAGCCGGTCCGGGAGGCCGTCAGGCCAGCAGCACTCGGTTCATCCCGGGGCACGGCGTGCGTGACTCCAGTGCGACCAGCGGACGTCACTGCTGCGTACCGTACCGGACCCACACGAGGTACAGCGACACGGCCATCCCCGCGAGGATCCCAAACGGGACAAAGAAGGCGGTCCCCAGCCAGCGATCCAGCGCCCAGCCGATCCCGCCGAACAGCACCGGACCCGAGATCAGGTACGACACGACGTTCCACATGTGCGCCTCTTCGAGCCGCGGATGCCCCGCGTCGGGATCCGGCATCCCGCCCGGACCTTGCTCGTCCGGATCCATCCGCTCCTCCATCGCTGCTGGTCACAAGAGTGACCGCTGGCTTGGCTCGTCAGCCCTGTTCGCAACCGGCTGGTCGGCTGGCTCGTCATAGACCGGTTGGCGCAGCCTCATGAAGGCCACCACCTGGCACATCTGCCAGATAAGGGCAACGGCCAGGACAGACAGCCCAAAGGCTTTGCCGTCCAACCAGTCTGCGCCCGAAAAAGTGAATATCACCACACCGAGGAAGATGACCTGCGCAAGGTAGACGGCCAGGGCTCCGGCCAGCACCGACAACGGGTTCGCATTGGTCACCCGACCCATGACGTACAGACCGCTGGCGAAGAAGACCACCGCGATGGAGACCCCGAGGAGTGCCGCCAGCCCGCCACGGGTCTGCCTGGTGATCCAGAACACGGCCACGATGACCGGCACCGTGGCGACCATCGGAATCACGGTGGCGCGAAGCATCGCGGCGAAGGGTGGAACCGGTGCTGGTCCCGAAGCTTGCGCCTGCGTCATGCGGTGAGGTTCCTCGCCTGGGTCATGGTGTCTCGATCTTGCGGGGGGCCGGTGATGGCGTCTCGCTCTTGCTGGGTAGGTCATGGCGGTGTAGGTCAGGTGCGGTGTAAGTCATGGTGTCGTCAGCCACCCGAACCCATCCCGTGAGCGCTTGTGAAAGGTATCACAAGCGTCGGGTGGGCATCCATCTGGGGAGCCAGAGCGTCAGGGCCGTGGCGAAGGTGACAACAAGGGCGATGACCACGATCGGGAGCCACCCGTCGACGAAGGCAAAGGAAACCACCCCGAGGGCGACGACGGCGGCCCACAGATAGAGCACCAGCACCGCCTGAACATGGGTGTGACCGAGTCTCAGCATCCGGTGATGCAGGTGCTCGGCATCCGGGTGCCAGGGACGCCGCCCGGCACGGGTACGCCGGACCACCGCGAGCAGGACATCCAGCAGGGGCACCGACAGGATCGCGAGCGGAAGCACGACCGGCAGCAGGATCGCGACGTTCGGGTTGCCGCCGACCTGCGCGCTGGGGTCGATGTTGCCCGTCATCGAGATCGTCGCCGCCGCCAGGAGCAGCCCGAGCATGAGTGAGCCTGAGTCGCCCATGAAGAGTCGGGCCGGGTGGAAGTTGTGCGGCAGGAAACCGACGCAGACGCCGACCAGCGCAGCGGTGATGAAGGTGGCGGAGGAGAACACGTTCGGCGGGTCGTAGGTACGCGACAGGAGGTAGGAGTAGCTGAAGAATGCCAGTCCCGCTATGGCAACCACGCCGGCCGCCAGCCCGTCCAGACCGTCGATGAAGTTCACCGCGTTGGTGGAGATGATGACGGTGAAGATCGTCAGCGTCACCAGGACAGATGCGGGCAGGACGGTCACACCGAACAGCGGCAACGACAGCAGCTGAACGCCGGTGAACGCCATCACGCCGGCGGCGAGCATCTGTCCTGCCAGCTTTGTCAGCCAGTCCAGCTCGCGGATGTCGTCAAGCACCCCGACCGCACACACGATGACGGCACCGATCAGCACGCCCATCATCTCGCTGCCCTGGAAGATCTGGGACAGATAGGGCAACCGACTGGCCACCAACAGCGCGGCGACGAACCCGAGCAACATTGCCAGCCCGCCAAGACGCGGGATCGGATGCGTGTGGATGTCGCGGTCGCGCACCGCGGTGATCGCCCCGGTCGCGAAGGCCAGCCACCTCACGAACGGGGTGGCGGCATAGGTGACCACCGCAGCCACCAAGAAGACCAGGAGATACTCCCGCATGGATCAGCGCCTAGCTCGAGAACAATGCAACCGGATGGATCAGCTGCTCAAACGAGCGTATGCCGGGAAGCGGCCGACGAGGCCCGTCACCTCGGCGCGAATCTCCTTGGACCTTGGGTGGTCCGGGTCGCCGTCGGTCTGGGTCACCGCCCGATGGATGAGGTCGGCGATCACCTTCATCTCGTCGGTCCCCATGCCCTGGGTGGTCACCGAGGGGGTGCCGACTCGGATACCGGAGGCCGTGTTCGGCGGCTGCGGGTCGAAGGGGATGGCGTTCTTGTTCAGCACGATGCCGGCGGCGTCCGCGCGAGCCTCGGCATCCTTGCCGGTCACCCCGATCCCCTGCAGGTCATGCAGTGACAGGTGGGTATCCGTGCCCCCGGTGATCGGCCGGATGCCCTTCTCCCCCAGCGAGGTTGCCAGTTGCTGCGCATTGGCGATGACCTGCTTGGCATAGACCTGGTATGCCGGCTGGGCACACTCGTGCAGGTTGACCGCCTTGGCTGCGATGCAGTGCATCAGTGGGCCGCCCTGCATCATCGGGAAGACCGCCTTGTCCAGCTTGGCAGCGTGCTCCTCCTTGCAGACCAGCATGCCGCCGCGTGGCCCCCGCAGCACCTTGTGCGTCGTGAAGGTGACGACATCGGCATACGGGACAGGGCTCGGGATCGCCTTTCCGGCGACCAGCCCGATGAAGTGCGCGGCATCAACCCAGAAGATCGCGCCCACCTCGTCGGCGAGGTCGCGGAAGAACTCGAAGTCGATCAGGCGCGGGATGGCCGAGCCACCCGCAACGATCAGCTTTGGCCTGTGTTGCCGGGCGAGCGCGGCCACCGAGTCGTAGTCGATGTCCTCGGTCACCTTGTCCACGCCGTAGTGCACGGCGTTGAACCACTTGCCGCTGAAGGAGACCTTCGAGCCGTGTGTCAGGTGACCACCGTGCGGCAGGGACATCGCCAGGATGGTGTCACCCGGCTGGCAGAAGGCGCCATAGACGGCCAGGTTGGCATTGGCCCCCGAGTGCGGCTGCAGGTTGGCGTGCTCGGCGCCGAACAGGGCCTTGGCACGCTCGATACCGATCGTCTCAGCCTTGTCGACCTCGGAACAGCCACCGTAGTACCGACGCCCTGGGTACCCCTCGGCGTACTTGTTGGACAGGGTGGAACCGAGCGCAGCCAGCACTGCCGGGCTGGTGAAGTTCTCGCTGGCAATCAGCTGGAGTCCGCCGCGCAGTCGCTCAAGCTCGGAGAGGAGAACTCCGGCGATCTCCGGATCCTGGCTGTTCAGCTGACCGAAGTCGGCGCCGAAAAAAGTCTGGTCCATGGACATGGGGCGCTCCCAAGCGGAGAAAGGGCGAACGTGATGGAGGGGTGCCAAGGTGGCCCGCCCAACTCTAAGGGGTGCTCGCTGCCTGGTTCGAGACGGGGCGCTGAGCCGTTCCTTACGTGAACGAGATCGTGATGTCCGAAACGGACGAATGAGGCAACGACGGCCGCACCCACGCGACACAATGGAGTCAAGAGCATCGCTCGGAGCGAGCTCGCCACTGCTGGCTGCACCGGCGCACCCAGCGGTGGCGCAGGAATCTGGATGCTCCCGCCCGGCTGACTCGTGCCGAAGGGAGAGCATGCCCAGTCTCAGAAGGCGCAAACAGGGCTCCAGACTGTTCGCGTTGTACGTCCTTGCCAGTCTCGTCCCGATCAGCGTGATCGGTGTCGTGGCTGTGCGCGGAGACGCCCAGGCCGGCAGTGAGTTCGGCCGTGACTGGGGGCGCGCACAGTCCGCCGTCATCGAGCAGATGGCCATCGCGCCGGCGCTGCGTGGTGCCGACCTGTCCCTGGGGCTGAACAAGGCCGAGCGTGGGCGCCTCCAGTCCGCCACCGACCTGGCGATCTTCAACGGCACGGTCTCGCATCTACGCCTGCGCAGCTTCAACGGCACGGTCGAGTTCTCCGACAACGGCAGCGCGGCAGGTTCTGTGCCGGTGACCGATCCGGCGTTCCAGGCCGCTGCGGCCGGGCGTACCGACGTGCGCATCTTCGAGGGCAGTCCGCATTCGCCCGGCGTCGTCCGCGTCCTGCAACCAGTGATCGCGGCGGCCAACGGCATGGCCACCGGGGTGCTGGAGGTCTACCTGCCATACGACGCGATAGCCACCAAGGTGCAGGCCGAGACGCGTACCGAGATGATTCGGGTCGCTCTCAGCCTCGTCGGGCTGTTCGCCCTCCTGGCTCTCATCTCCTATTGGACCACCCGCGCGCTGCGCCAGAGCGCCGCCACCCACGAGTACGAGTCCCTGCACGACTCGATGACCGGGCTGCCCAACCGCGAGCTGTTCCGGCGAACGGCAGAGGACGCGCTGGATCGCGGCCGGCGCGGCGAGCAGGGAGCCGTGGTGCTGATCGATCTCGACCACTTCAAAGAGGTCAATGACACCCTTGGCCACCACGCGGGCGACGAGCTGCTGCGGATCGTCGGGCGCCGGCTCCGTGGGTCACTGCGCACCGACGACATGGTGGCCCGGCTGGGCGGCGACGAGTTCGCCATGGTCCTGCCGCGCGGAGGTGACCGTGATGAGACGTTGGCGTTGCTGTACCGAATCCGCGATGAGCTGGGTGAGGAGGTCGTGCTGGACGGTGTCTCGCTCAGCGTGGAGGCGAGCTTCGGCGTCTGCTTCTACCCCGAGAGCGCCGAGACCGTCGAGGATCTCCTGCAACATGCGGACGCCGCCATGTACCGCGGCAAACAGGGACGGGGCATCGTGGTCTACGAGGCAGCGACCGCACACCACGCGACCCACGCACTGCTGATCCAGCGCGAGCTGCGCAGGGCGCTGGATCGTGACGAGCTCGTGCTTCACTACCAGCCCAAGGTGAAGCTCAGCTCCGGCCGGGTGACCTGCCTGGAGGCGCTCGTGCGCTGGCAACAGCCCGAACGCGGGCTGCTGCTGCCCTCGGAATTCCTTTTGGTGGCAGAACGCTGCGAGCTGATCGAACCCTTGACGACCTGGGTGCTGCGGCGCGCGCTCGCCGATTATGCGGCCTGGACGGCAGCCGGCCACGACTGGATGGTCGCGGTCAATGTCTCCGCGCGAAACCTCACCTCGCCGGACTTCGCGGTCAGCGTTGGCCGGATTCTGCACGAGGCGGGTGTGCCACCCAACCGGCTTCGCCTCGAGGTGAGCGAGGCTGCGTTGACGTTCGATGCCGAGCTGGCCAAGCAGGCCATCGGTGCGCTCGCCGACCAGGGCATCTCGATATCCATGGACCACTTCGGCATGGGCCTGACGGACCTGGCCCAGATGTGCACCACCTACGTGTCTGAGATCAAGATCGACCGGACGTTCCTCGGTGGTCTACCGGGCAACGAGCGGGATCGCGCCATCGTGCGCTCGGTCATCGATCTCGGTCACGGCCTCGGATGTCTGGTCACCGCGCAGGGTGTGGATTCGCAAGATGTCGCCGACGCACTGAAAGACGCGGGGTGCGACGACGCGCAGGGTCACCTATGGCTCCGTCCGGGCCCCTGGACCGAGGTTGCCCGAATGTTCGGCGCAACCGGGACACCGACTGACACGACCACCATGACAGCGATGCCCCCGCAAACCACGCGTGGGAGCGAGAAAGCGTCACGATGAACCGCCGCACCGCTCGTCCCCTCGTCGTCGCAGCAGGTCTCGTCCTGGCTGTGGGGGCGACAATGCTCGCTGGGTGCAGCGGTTCGACGTCCTCCCTCCCGGCCGCGGCTCAGACAGTACGGTTCGACAAGAAGCTGCACGACCTGCTCCCGCTCTCGGTCCGCAACCGCGGTGTTCTGCGAGTCGGCACGGACGCCTCCTACGCGCCCATGTCGGCCTTCGGGCCCGATGGCCTCACCATCATCGGCATGGAACCCGACCTCGGAGTCCAGATCGGGCGCATCCTCGGAGTACGCCTCCAGTTCAGCAACATCGACTTCGCCACTCTTCTCGGGCGTGTCGAGAGCGGTGACCTGGACCTCGCCATCTCGGCCATCACGGACAAGCCCGAGCGCGCCAGGAGCGTCGACTTCGTCAACTACTTCAGAACCGGCACCTCGATCGTCGTGCAACGCGGCAACCCGGCCGGCGTCCACGAGCTCAACGACCTGTGCGGCAAGGTGGTCACCGTCGAGAGCGGAACGACGCAGGTGGACCTGCTCACCCGGACACAGAAGAACTGCGTGAACAGGCCCATCCTCGTGAAGACCTACCCGACCAACTCGGATGCCCTCGTGCAGCTCCGTACCGGTCGCGCGGTCGCGGTGCTCAACGACTATCCGCCCGCGGTATTCCTGGTCAACGACGCGCGCACCAAGTCGGAATACCAGCTGGCGTCAACCTTGCAGTACGAACCGGGGCTCTACGGCATCGTCGTCACCAAGAGTCAGCCCCGCCTGCGCGACGCCATTCAGGGGACCCTCCAGCAGATGTTGCGTAGCGGCAGCTACGCCGAAGTCCTTGCCCGGTGGCACGTCCAGGACGGTGCCGTCCAGCAGATCACTATCAACTCGAGTCGATGACACCCAGGAGGCGGACGTGGTGATGGCGGTATGGCGGCGCTACCTGCTCGCCGGCCTTGTGGCCTGCGCGGTGTGCGTCGTGCTGCCGCTCGGGGTCGGCCGGGACATCGTCTACTGCCTCATCGGATTCTCCAGCGCCGCGGCGATCCTGGTGGGCGTCCGCAGGAACCGGCCGGCCCATCCGACTGGGTGGTATCTCATCGCCGCCCGGCACTGTGGTCTGGGTTCTGGGGGACGGGCTGTACGGCTGGTATCAGCACGTGGTGTTCATCGAACCGTTCCCCTCGCCCGCCGACGCGCTCTACCTGCCCGGATACATATTCTTCGCCGCGGGGCTGCTGGTGCTCATCCGGGGCCGAGGCCGCGAGCGCGGGTCGCACACGCTCCTCGACACCGCGATCTTCACACTCGCTCTCGGTTTGCCGGCCTGGTTGTTCCTGATCACGCCAACCTGGGTCGCCGAAGGCGAGCCGATCCTCACCCGACTCGTGGGCGTCGCCTACCCGTTCTGCGACGTGCTTCTCTTCGCCATCTTGATGCGTCTGGCGACGTCAGTCGGGGCGCGGAACACCGCCTTCCGTCTGGTCACCGTCGCGGTCGGCGCACTGGTGGCCGCCGACAGCGTATTCGCGGTCTCGGCGTTCGTGCCCGCCCTCGCGGGCCGTACGTACCTGCTCGACTCCATGTGGCTGGCCTCTTACGTGCTGTGGGGTGCTGCGGCCCTGCACCCATCGATGCGCACCTTGTCAGCGCCAGCACCCGACCGCGTCGAGAGGTTGTCGACGACTCGCATGGTCGCGCTGGCGGCGGCCGTGGCTGTCGGCCCGACCATCATCGTCGGCGAGCTGATCGCCGGTGTCCCCGTGCAGAACGTGACCATCTCGATCGCGTCAGTCTTGATGGTGCCGCTCATCCTGGTCCGGATGATCCGCATCGTCCGCCAGCTGGAAGACCAGGCAGAGCGGCTTGAGCAACTCGCGGACACCGACTACGTCACGGGTCTGGTGAACCGCCGATACTTCGTCGACCGGCTCGACGAGCTCCTCGGCATGGCAGATCCCGAGGTCACCGGCAGCCTGCTGGTCAACCTGGAACGGTTTTCCGAGATCAACGACACCCTCGGACACCGGACGGCCGACTCAATTCTGCACGCGGTCGGGGTTCGCCTGGGCGAGCTGGTCGGCGAACGCGCCCTGGTGGCTCGGATGGGCAACGACCTGTTCGGGGTCCTTGACCCGTCGATCACCTCCGGCGAGGAAGCCGGCCGCGCCGCCGCGCGCATCCGGGAGGCTCTTGAGCTCCCCCTTGAGCTGCCCGACCTGAGTGTGTCGGTGGAGGTCAGTGTCGGGGCCCTCGTCCTGCCCGAAGACGGCGCGGAACCCGAGCTGGCGCTGCTCCGAGCCGACGTGGCGCTGTCAATGGCCAGGGTGCGGTCCGGGCGCACGGCGCGATACGGCATCGAGATGGAGTCCGGAGACGCGCTCCCGCCTCTGATGATCGGGGAGCTGCGCGAGGCAATCGAGCGCGGCGACATCGTCGTTCACTACCAGCCGCAGGTCGAGGTCCGCTCCGGACGGGTGCTGGGGGTAGAGGCACTCGTGCGCTGGCAACATCCACGCCACGGGCTGCTGGGCCCAGATACGTTCATCCCGGCGGCCGAGCAGACCGGCCTCATCGGACCGCTGATGCAGTACGTGCTCAACAGTGCGCTGAACCAGTGCGCGTGCTGGCGGCGCGAAGACCTGGACCTCACGGTCGCGGTGAACATGTCGGTGCGCAACCTGCTGGACCCGGGGATCGTCGACGACGTACGTTCGGCCCTCCATCGCCATGGTCTCGACCCGCGATCCCTCGAGCTTGAGATCACTGAGAGCTCGGCGATGGTGAACCCACGGCGCTCGATAGAGGTCCTCGGCGCGCTCGCGGCACTGGGCGTGAAGCTCTCGATCGACGACTTCGGCACCGGGTACAGCTCGCTGGCATACCTCCAGAAGCTGCCCGTGGGGCGGCTGAAGATCGATCACTCGTTCGTCACCGGTATGAATGCTGACGAGTCGAGCGCAGCCATCGTGGACTCGACCATCAAGCTTGCCAAAGTGCTGAGGTTCGAGGTTGTCGCCCCGCAGATTGAACGTCTGGTGACCATCCCCGGGGTCAAGCAGACCACCGCCGAGGTCATCATCGCCGAGACCGGTGGGGACATGACCCGGTTCCGCACCCCAGCCAACCTCGCCTCTTGGGCGGGGGTCTGCCCGGGCCATCACGAGTCCGCCGGTATACGACGATCGGGTAAACGCAGGCACGGTAACCGATGGCTCGGCGGCGCCTTGGGTACCGCAGCCATGGCCGCCGGCCGCACCCGGGAACGCACTTACCTGGGCGCCCGATACGCCCGGCTGGTGCCCCGCCTGGGTAAGCAGAAGACGATCGTCGCCGTCGAGCACTCCATCCTGACCACCGTCTGGCACATGCTCACCGACAACGCCGACTACCAGGACCTCGGCGGGGACTACTTCACCAAACAAGACCCCGAACGTGCGATGCGACGCATCATCCGCCAAGCCAACGCCCTGGGCCTGACCGTCCGCTTCGACCCCATCCCCGACGTCGCGTAGGAGAGCGGGGTTTATTTTCGGGTCAGTTGCCCAGCTCGATGTCGCCAAGGACCTCTTGAATCGCCCCGGCTGTGACGGCGCCGGCCCGCAGGATGACCGGAGTCTCATGGGTGCAGTCCATGATCGTGGAGGCAAGCGAGCCATGACTGCCAGCCGAGGGCCCCGCATCCAGATAGACACTGACTGCCGAGCCGAGCTGGGTGGCGGCATCAAGGATGGTCGTGGCGGGCGGCCGGCCGGAGATGTTGGCACTGGTGACGGCCATCGGACCGACCTCGGTCAACAGCCTGAGCGCGGTGTCGTTCTGGGGCATCCGCAGGGCGACGGTTCCGTTGGTATCGCCCAGGTCCCACATCAGGGAAGACTGCGCGTGCAGCACCAGCGTCAACGGGCCGGGCCAGAAAGCCTTGATCAGGTCCCGGGCGTAGGCGGGGACGTCGGCAGCCAGGCCGTCAACGGTTTGCGGGTTCGGGACGAGGACCGGCAGAGGCATCTCACGGCCCCGGCCCTTGGCCATCAGCACCGCGGCCACGGCATCTGAAGAGAACGCGTCGACACCCACGCCGTACACGGTGTCGGTGGGCAGGACCACCACCTCGCCACCACGAACGGCCTCAGCCGCGGCGGCGATACCCTCGGTCAGGCCCTCCTCGCTCGTGCAATCGATCACCGGGCTCATCTGGTGCTTTCCGTCATCTCGGCCACGGCTGAAGTTTCTCATGCCCGGGGCGTATTGGCGTTGACCAGGAACGGGTCTTCAGATCGTCCACAACGAGACGACGAGCGGGTGTCCACGCCAAGCCAGCCGCACCTCGTTAAGCCGCGCCGCGCCGGCACCGGACGGCGACAGCCGGCTCGCCTCGGGCAGTGTGAGCCCCACATGCTCCGGCAGCAGTGCCTTGATGTTGCCACCGAAGACGTTCACGATCTCACCGAACACATCCACCACGTCGGCCTCCGTGACCGGCTCAGCTGCATCCATCCGGAGAAATGCGCGCGTCAGGTCGTCTGCGGTACTGATATCAGCAGTCAGCTGCACCCGGCTCGCAGGCTCGGTACTCAGGTCCACCCACGCGTGCAACGGGTCGGACACCGTCACTGGGCCGCCAGGCCAGGACGTCAGGAGCCCGCTGCGGCCGTCGACCATGGCGGCGAAGACCTCTGAGGCGATCGCGGTGACCTGGTCGGCTTCGACGTCAGCGAGCTGGCTCATGTCGTCTGCACTCATGTCGTCTGCACTCATGTCGTCTGCACTGAAGTCGTCTGCACTGAAGTCGTCTGCACTGAAGTCGTCTGCACTGAAGCCGTCTCCCGTCATGTCAGGTCGACTCGTCTCCTGGAGCGGAAGCAGCCCGAGCAGCTCGAGCTTGGACGAGATCGAGTCCGCCGTGAACGGCTTGATCACATACTCGTGCGCCCCTGCCGCCAGTGCCCGCACGATCTGGCCGACCTCGGCCTCGGTGGTCACCATGATCAGCGTCAGGTCACGCCATTCGTGCCGGGCGCGGACTGCGACGACGAACTCGAGCCCGTCCATGACCGGCATGTTCCAGTCGATGCAGGCCACATCGAAGTTCTCGCCCGCCTCGAGCAGGGCGAGTGCCTCGCGGCCGTCGCCGGCCTGTGAAGTGGCGAACCCCAGCCCGCCGAGGGTGTCGGCAACGATGTGTCGCATCGTCGCTGAGTCATCGATCACCAGCGCTCTCATGCTGCCTCCGTCCGATTGATACGGTAGACGCAGCCGCGCCCGACCGGCACCCGTTCCCACGCGTCGGCGACACCCACCATCGACTCCACCCCACCCATCATCAGGAAGCCATCGGGAGCCAGGACCCCGCGCACCGATCGAAGCACCTTCACTCTGGTCTCCAGGTCGAAGTAGATGAGAACGTTGCGCAGAAAGATGACGTCGAACGGCCCCCCCGGAGGCGGAACGTTGAGCAGGTTGTGCTGGGAGAACGTGACCATGGAGCGCACCTGTTCGCTCAGGTCCCATCTTGTCCCGGCCCGGGTGAAGTACCGCGCCATATCCAACGCCGGCAGGCCGCGGTTCATCTCGAGCTGGCTGTATCGCCCGGCACGGGCACGGGTCAGCACCTCCTGCGAGATGTCCGTCGCGGTGATCGTGACGTCGAGGTCCGGGACGGCGTCGAGCAGCGCCATCGCGATGCTGTACGGCTCCTGGCCGGTGGAGCAGGCCGCCGACCAGACGCGTACCGACGCCAGGGCCGGCCGGTTCGCGACCAGCGCGGGAATGACGTGCCCGGTCAGGGCCCGGAATGGAGCGACATCACGGAACCATGAGGTCTCATTCGTGGTCAGCGCCTCCACGACGCGGTCGCATTCGGCGCTGTGCCCCACCTTGCGCAAGGTGTCCACGTACTCGTCGACCCCGTCGAGACCGGCCAGGCGGACGAGCGGCAGCAGCCGGCACTCCACCAGGTACTCCTTGCCGACGATCAGCTCAATGGCAGAGCGCCGACGCACGAGGTCGGCCACGAACGTGAAGGTGTCCGCGGAGATGGTCACTGCGGACCTCCCGAAGAGGCAACGCCGCCTCCCGAGCGCTGGATCGTAGCGAGGACGGCGGCGCCGATCTCTTCAAGGGGCAGCACCCGGTGGGCCAGGCCGGCCTGAGCCACTGCGCCAGGCATGCCCCACACGAGGCTCGAAGCATGGTCCTGCACGAGTACCGTGCCCCCCGCCGCGACCACGGCCGCGCAGCCCCCACTCCCATCGGAGCCCATGCCGGTCAGCACGACGGCGATCAGATCCCCTGCGAAGACTCTGGCCGCGGAACAAAACAGAGGGTCAAGCGAGGGCCGGCTGAAGTTGACGGGGGGGCCCTGATGAAGAACCGTGCAGGCACCCTGCGCCGTCGCGACCAGCTCGAGGTGATGATCGCCCGGCGCAACGTACACGTGTCCGGGCTGCAGCTCTTCGCCCCCCACCGCCTCCAGGACAGTACTCTCAGACGCGTGGTTCAGCCGCTCCGCGAACTGCCCCGTGAAAATTGGCGGCATGTGCTGCACCAGCACCACAGGGACGGGCAGCCTGGGCATCTTCGTGAAGATGTGGAACAGGGCCATGGGGCCACCTACAGACGCGCCCATGACGACGAGTCGCACTGGTCTCGCGGGTCCTTGCGGCAGGGTCGCCATGCGGATCACTGTGGCGCTCCGACCGACCGGAGCCGCGGCGCCCGGGGTTGCTGGCGCGCTGGGGGCCGGTTTCGGGGTCGCCACAAGCGCCCTGATCCTGGGGATGAGCTCTTGCGCCAGCTGCTCG
>Ga0208716_1000106_pt1 | contig 31230 bp, 42 predicted proteins | sample NGESurdeep092012_8_FD_184482 | JGI IMG/M metagenome (GOLD analysis project Ga0208716, IMG submission 184482) | Arctic peat soil microbial communities from Barrow, Alaska - NGEE Surface sample 415-3 deep-092012 (SPAdes) | ecosystem: Environmental > Terrestrial > Soil > Wetlands > Peat ...
AAAGAGGTCGCCGCTGTGCAGCACAAAATCAACCTCGTTCTTGATAGCGTAGTTGACGATTTCTCGTGTTGCTCTGGTCCAGTCTTGCAGGCGTTGTTTTAATCCGTATTGTCGATAGCCCAAGTGACTGTCGCTGAGATGTACAAACCTAAGTTTAGTTCTGATCGTGAGCACCTCTTTTTGCAATGACAGTTTTACAGCTTAAGATAATCCGCTCTTGCGACAGAGAAACGCCGAGCAAGCAGGGATCACGCGCGAATGCTGAACAACAGGCAACTGGCAGGATTCTGTTAAAATTGAGTGGAGTAATTGTTGAAATAGTTTTGCGAGTCGTAGTAGTTCGCGAGATGGAGATCCTTGTTTCTGCGTTTTTGCACCGAAACACCCCGCTTAAAAAAACGATTAATCACTAATTCTTGGTCGATAGAGGGCTCTGGAGCGGCAGCTATCCGACGTTTTCGATCGAGGGGCAAGACATCAATATACTAACAACTGCTGCTCAAAATGCACACGAGACTACGCAGCAAAGCACGTGGGGGAATACATTAAGCGATAATTTGGATAGCTTAACGCCATGGATCACAGCCGATTTTCCGTTCACTACACTTGACGTGAATGTTACGCCAATCCATACTTGGGTCGACCTCAAAGCCGCTATTGACGTTCTCTACCCTGTGCGCTACGGTGAAGATACAAGCAAGTTCGTAGACAACAGCGTGCACTTAGAGCGGCACATCAGCGCATTTGTTGTTACTCCTGCGGAGTACACTGCGATAAAACAACACGAATCCTGGGCTAGTGCAGGCTTCCCAATGCCTGCTGGTTTTGCAAGTCTTTTATTCCCTTTAATCCCTCACGCTCTTGGATGGTACTATTATGGACGGCGAGCATACCCGCGGTTCCTCGGTGGATTTCTTACGCTTCATAGAAACTCGTCAGAGACATGGCACGAAAAAGCGAAAAAAGAGATGCATCGAAAAGAGCCAATCTACACTCTTGCTATCAAATACCTAGACCGAGCCTTAGAGCTAGCTCCAACTGACAGCGATTCGTGGAATGACAAAGGGATTTGCTATGTGCGATTGTATCGTAACGACGACGCGAATGATTGTTTTCAAAAAGCGCTTAAATATAACTCAGATCATCACAACCGCGATATTTACCAGCGTAATTATGATGTTACTAAAAGAGAATAAACTAGGGGAAAAAGAGTGCTGGGGAGATGGCTCCCTGGTTTACTTGCTAGGAGTAACGGTCTAAAATCGAAAAAAGAAATAACGAGCTAGGATGACGAAGATACCAAAACAGAAGCCTTATTAACGGGATCAACTCTCTAGTTTGCGATAGAACAATTGATGTTAACTTAGCTTGCTATTAGCTCCATTATAAAGCTGGTGATAGCGTGAATGAAGACCTGAAGTATTGTGGAAGGTGTGGGACATCAAACCTAAAAGATGCCGTTTTCTGTGAACGCTGTGGGAATCGCTTTATTGAGCCCCCACCAGCTGAAACCGTAAGCCCGCCTCCAAGTGCTGCCCCCGTTTCATACACCCCCCCTCCGTACGCTCCGGTCTCAGAGCCTTCGAGCCCACCACCGCGGAAGTTCAAAAAGGAGTATGTGATAGCAGCGGTGGCGATTTTGGCCGTGCTATTGATCGTAGGGGCAACAGCCATGGCGATGTCAAATAATAGCTCACCTAGTGCATCGCCAGAACCCTCGAATGCATATGCATATCCATCAGGTTACTGGAGTTCGCCTACGCTAAGCGTCACTCCAATCCCCACGCTGAAGCCCTTACCTGCGAATGCAGTTATCAAGAGGGGGACGTTAAGCGACACGCTGAGCCAGGGCGGCGTCACCGCCACTTTGGTCAGCTATGTTACGCACGCGCCCGGCTACGTATCTACAACCGGGATGGTGTGGAATAACACCTCCTATAACGCCACGGTCGAAATGAATAAACCTGCGCAGTACTTCAGCCCATCGAGTAAGCCACAAGATGGGTTCGTCTGGTCTGATAACTACAGCAGTTTTGGCAACATGATCCCTCTCTCGCAAGGGGACAACAGTAACAGCATTTACTCTGCTGAGCATATAACCTCTCGTGCAGGGACCACAGCATATCCGGTGGAATATCGAATAATGCTGCCTACCGAGGATAACTCAGCTACTTACGTCTTTATCTGGTCACTGTGAGTGAGCTGATACGCCGTTAACAAGGTCCTAGCGTGCGACTTCGTTATCTGGGCGCACGCTTTGTGCGGGCGACAGGAGCGCAATGCATTACGACGCGAGGTCTTACCGAAGCTGAAGCTATAACAAGTCAATTGTTATCTTTTCCCATTACTGTTCATATGACAATGGCAAGATGTCGACCTAATTAACCCCTCTGCAGAGTAAATTTTTCGTTTAAAGGCCGTGAAAACTCCCTTTTGCAGCCCAGCATAACACCACGATAAGGTATGAAAATAGGAACTTTTAAGCCACCTCTCGCCCCTTTATTCGTGATTAATTTGTAAACGTTGATTGATCTGTCAAGGGTGGAACATGGTAGCTAATTTTTGTAGAGTTTGTGGGGCGAATATGCATCCTGCAAATAAGTTCTGCACCAAATGTGGAACGCCAGTCTCTGTCGTACCAACAACAACCCAAGAAGCCGGTAATACACCTCAAGTAACATTCCTAGAAATATCAAGATTCCAAGAATTCTGTATGCTTGGAACGGCTTTAGTGCTTACGATTCTTTATTACATGATATTTGGCGTGCCTTTAGCTATCGGTTGGTTAATCGGAAAGGCAGGCAGGGGGACACGATGAATGAACAATTTGGACAACTATACATTCGAGATAATAATAGCAATAACAGTCGGAACATGCCTGATCTTTATAGCGGCTATGCAACTACTCAAAGACAAGCCGTGTATCGAAGTGCAATCGTCTCAAGACAAGATCAAGATGCAGCACTACGTTCCTTTACATCTGCAAGTAATCCAAGCGCTTCAACCACTTTTAAACGGCAGAAATGATGACGAAACCGTCTTTCTATACAACTCTCTTGCACCGTGGATAAAACGACAGCAGATTCCGCTTTCACGTATGCCAACTTATTTTGTTCTTGGCGATCTTAGAAAGTTCACAGAACAACACGGTGATATTATTCTGTGGAATCAATCAAACCGTGCATATATTATGACGCATGGCGTGAGCGGAATCGATTGGAAGCACTACAAGCACCCGCTTCCTGAGCACGTCTATAACATCTACACGCAATAAGGGGGGGCGTGACTTTCAAGCAGAGTTAAAAAGATCAATCAGCCGTCTGCGGGAGCGGCACGGTAAACGTCGTTTTCTTTCCGTCCTCGCTCTCAAACCTGATCGTGCCGTTATGCGTTACAGCTCAATTAGCTCGTATGATCGCGTACCGAGTCCAATCTCCTCTCCATATGCGAGCTGGAGCGGCCCATCGGTTTCACCCCAGACGCCTTTGAACTTGTCCTCCCCGGGCGCTAGATTGCTCGTAAGACGGGTGCCCGGCAAGCCCTGTTGCTGATTGACAAGGTCAAGGCTCGCCGCGTCAATTGCCACGGGATCAGTAGACGCCAAGATGCCAATATCTGGCACGATCGGCGCGTCACTCCAGGGAACGCAGTCGCAGTCGGGGGTGATCTGCAAGAGGAAGTTAAAGTAGCCGATGGCACGCTTGCCGGTTGTTGCGCCAAACGCATACTCCGTGAGCATCTCGATAAAGGTGCGCTCGTATTTTTCCAAGTCAAAGCTGATGGACGACGTCGCACATTGCATCATGCAATCGCCACATCCCGCGCACAGGTCGCGGTTAATGTGTGACACGCCATCTTCAAGCGATATGGCACCACGCGGGCAGACTTCAACGCACACGCCACACGCAACGCAACCGGCCTCGTCTACAATCGGCAGCATCCCCTTATGCTGATCTATCTTCCCCGCGCTTGGCGCGCACCCCATCCCGAGGTTCTTTATAGCACCGCCAAACCCGGCCAGCCCGTGTCCTTTGAAATGCGACATGACTATCATGCTCGGTGCTGAAAGGATGCCGCCCGCGATCTTTACGCTTGTAAAATGCTTTTTGCCGATCTCTGTCTCTCCGTACCACTCGCCGGCAAGGCCGTCAGCAATAATGAGCGGCGCTCCCACGACGGCGTAGTCGAATCCGTGTGCTATTGCGGTGTTCATATGGTCGATGGCATTCTGTCGCGAGCCCGTATAGAGCGTGTTCGCGTCTGTGATGAACGGCTTGCCTCCACACGCCTTTATTTTATCGACAACTTGCCTGACGAACGTTGGGCGTACGTACGAATCGTTCCCCCGTTCGCCAAAGTGAAGCTTGATCGCCGTTGGCGCGTCGGCCGTAACAAGATGATCGAATTGTGCCGCGTCGAACAGCTGCTGGACGCGAGCGATTGCGCTCCCGTCACTTCCTGCCTTGAGACGGGCGAAATATACCTGGCTTGCCATGATTATTTCTCCTTGTATAACGAGACGGATGTCTCACGCTGACTTTTTATTTTGCCAATCCTTACACCAATAGCAGATCTTTTAATCTCAGCTATGTGGTTTATTCCACCTAAAACTATTGAACACATTTTTGAGTAGAAGTCAAAAGCCGTTCCTCTGATCCTATTTGCACGACGTACAATATCCGTCAAATCCGACCACCTTTTCCACCCTCCTGTAGCTAACATAACTATGGGCACTATCGAAGTCGGTGACTCCTTTGACATTATGGAGGCTACTTCGGCCGGACAATGGTACTTCTCTTCCTTTTTTTCGAGTAAACCCATGCTCACGACAGCATCAAGCAATATGGTGACGCCCCGCACAGTAGCTTCTAATCTATCCGCTATTTCCTGGGCCGACATCGGTTTTTTTGCCAGCAGAGTAAAGACATCCATTTCAGCAGCTGTTAGGAATATTCTCGATTCCTGGAATTTTGATACCAGGGACATGATCCCGAAAGGTGTCATCGGCATAGGTTGTCTCCACGACGTTTATTTGTCTGTTTGATTTATATTGAATTGATAAGACATTGCTTTTTCGCAGGTTGCGGATGGCTCTAGCCTACCCGATTGCAAAAAGAACGATGGGCCCGCGGAGATTCGAACTCCGGATCTCCGCCGTGTGAAGACGGAGGTTTTTGAATACGCAGCTTCGTTTCTACCCACTCCCACTGCGTCATCTGAAGCGTGGGGCGTGGACGAATCCGATGGCCGATTTGCAGACGAATCCGAAATTTGTGATAAGCACGACCGCTCCACCGAAGTCGGTCACACTCACGCTGGCAGTCGATAAACCGAACCCGTATATCGACACGGAGGTCACCTTCACCGCCACGCTGACCGGACGTGACGCCGCAGGGAACAGCGTCCCGCTGAGTGGTCAGACGGTCACCCTCCAGATGAAAGATTCTATGACGCCACCTAGTACTGGCACGTATGCGATGACGGACAACGGAGACGGAACGTACACATGTAAAGTGACAGTCGGAACGCCTGATATTAGCTATACATATCAAGCGCAGTTTGGCGGCAACGACCAGTATCACTCTACAACAAGTGACACAATTGATATCCAGCCCCATCAGTGAATGAATAGGAAGCCTTCAGCGCTTCCTTTCTTACTCTTTTCTTTTTTCCATAATTTCCTTTCCGATGGAAAAGGCCTTCGCCACGTATTTTCCAACCCCATAGTAAGAGAAGTTATCTATACCAAATATTAGGGGCATTATTTTTTCTATGAGGGGGGTACCATCTTTGATTAAGTCTTCATCCACCTTTATGTCTTTAATTTCACCAATGAACTGCGTATGCCCCCCGATTTCGACGCTTCGAAGCAATTGACACTCTAAAACAAATGGGAACTCATCGACGTACGGTGCATCCACCACTTCGCTTTTAGCCGGTGTCAGTCCTGTGACAGCAAACTTGTCCACATGTTTTCCCGACGCGATGCCAAAGTAATCAGCTTCTTTGACGTATTTTTCTGAGGGAATGCTTATGGTGAAGGCTTTTCGCTCCAAAATGTTTCTATACGTATATGTTGCTTCTCTCAAAGAAACAGCGACGCATGGCGGTGCAGAACAGCAAATTCCCCCCCATGCTGCGGTCATAACATTTGGTTTTCCCTCTACATCATACGTTCCCACCACAAATACCGGAGCGGGATAGACTACGGAGTGGGCTCCTATGGATTTTTTCATGGCTTATTCTCCTTGTTGATTATGCCGTTTTTTGCGCTTTGATAGCTTCTTTGTATGACCGATGTGCTGCCTTAAGCGGCACGGGACAATAACGCAGTTGGCTAATAATCTGCGATTGCTGGCTCATAAGATCCGCTAAGTCGAATATTCCGGTGACATCGACAACGCCGATGGCGGCTATAGCCGAACCTTTGCTGTTCTGTATAGGGGTAACTATAACCGGTACGCTTTTGTACTCTCCCGCTTTCGGTTGCGTCCTTATCGTGATGTTGTCGGCAAGAACTTGTTCGAGTATAGGGCCCGTATAGTCCCGGCTTTTCACTTTGCCGTCTTCAATTTGAACGCCGCGATGATTCTGACTTCGTATCGTGACGGGCAGACCGCCTAATACGGCGTGGACTGCCAACGCGAGAGGGATTAAATCGCTGCTCGCGGAGTCTGATGAAATTTCATATCGTTCCATTTCTTGTGCCCCTCTCCCCCCGCAGCTAGGATAGCAATCGAAGATCGCCCAGAGCGGTGAAATATTGCGCATCACGTTCCCAGAAGACAAACCACTTGTCATCCATTTGATGATGTACGAGCCCCATGCGTATTTTACGCATAAATCACGCCCCTCTCACGACGTGAATAAAGCCGCCAAACAGGAGAAGTTGTTTGTGGGTTCTGACCATCGAGCCTGCGTCGTCGAGAAGGCTTACGTCATTTACGACGAGGTTAAGATTTTGATCATACGAAGAAAGTGTACCGGTATAAATGCCGTGTTTGGTAGTCACGATAATGCGTTTTGTTCAACAGGCCTTCTAAGAAGTCTAAAGGACGCGCTGCGCTCTCAGTTTGTTCGCTATTCACTTTTGTACCTCAGTTCATCAAAAACAAGTCGCTCGAGCAATACCGCCCGCGTGTTTTTCGAATTGCTTTTATAATTTTACCCCGCCCGCTGCTATTTCATCGCTCCGCTCGAGTCATTTTCTTGCCTTTAATCCCACAAGATGCGCAGCACTCCCGGCGTTACCTCGTCGGCTTCGGCAGCCTTCGCCACTTCGCGTAGCGTCTCGATATCGACGCCGGATAAGTCCCGATGTACGAGTACTTCCACACTATACACCCTCGCTGGCTGATATATCGCGCTCGCGCGCCCGAATACGTCAAATATTGCCTCTAGCGCGTATTTATCAAATTTGTTGTAATCCCAGCGACCATTATCGCCGTAAGCCAGCGCTGTACTAAATCCCTTTATTAATTCGTCGGCAGTAAATAAGGCGTCGGAATAGTAGAATAACGACCGCTTACCGCTGCCGTGTTGATAGTCCCCGCTTGAGTCGCTGTACGCTTGATAAAGCTCTTTATAGTCGTCGTCTGTAGGCGGCGCGTGTAATCGCACTGTTTGCATCCCCTCGCGTTTAAACTCATGCCACGCGTCTACGTCTGATACGTGCCCTTCTCGCGTGTCTATGTCTGTCGGCGTCATATTTCCCCCCCGTCTAAATTTCGCCTATATACTCTATATTTAGATCAATAGTGAAGCGATAGCGCTCCCTGTCGGACCGGCGGCTTTGAACTATGGAAGCCTATCGCGCATCCGTTCGGTTGATTGAGTTGTCGAACATGCGGTACTGACTATCGTTGCTATATTGTCGCAGCAGCAGTTATTATAAAACTTCCACATTACGTTCCCGGACACCTTCCTGAATTGGCAGTAAAGGTCCAGCCTGACCACCCAATCATTATACTTGGAAAGAGAACACCTTCGAGCGTGACTTCTCCCTCTCTGCCCGTGTTTCTATCTTCGAACACCCCGCGGATCGTTCGAATTTCTTCGGTGTCGAGCTGTTGGAGCAGCTTCGTAGCGGTCGCAGCATCTTTTGTATAAAAGATACCCTGTACGGCGTGGTATCCCGGCGTTGGACCCTCGCCATCTTTCGTTATTTCTTGTGTGAGGACAAAGTCCACACTTCCTAATCCAGTCTCTTCCTTACCATCGATCACGAAGGTAAGGTCGTCTTTACTGAAGCAGTTGCAAAGCGTTCTTTTTTCTGTTCGTTGCATAATCTCATCCTCTTTTTTGATTCCGGGCCGGGTATCGTCCGCAACGGACGACAACGCTGGCTTTGTGCGACAACAACTAATTCACGCTATTCGGTCACCACTTGGGATACTTCGCCCCAACGTTCGGAAAACACGAAATCAGTTAGGGGTTTACGCACTCGTCGCTCAAGCTCCTTCTCGCGAAGGTCGTAAGGAAGCGCGTCAAGGTTTCCCAAGTATCCTATAGCGATAACATCTACAGGTTCGCTTCCCTTTGGGATGTTAAACGCCGTTCGCGCTTTCTCTACGTTCAGTCCGCCCGTCTGATGACAGAAAAGGCCTAATGCATTGGCTTGCAATACGAGGTTCTCGACCGCCAAGCCGAGATCATAGCACGCGAATCGATCAGGCTTTCCTGTGTCCGGGTGACAAAGATTCGTAACAGAGAGCAGTAAGACGGGGGCTCGATGTGCCCAGCGTTGATTCGCCGCGGGCATACAGTTCAACAAGCGGTTGTATCCGTTTAAGTCCTCCTTGGTCGCAACAATAAAACTCCACGGCTGTTCGTTAAAAGCAGAGGGGGCCCAACGCGCCGCTTCGAACATGCTTCGAAGCTTGTCGTGCTCAACCGGCCGCTCTGCGAAAGCACGAGGACTCCACCGTCGCTTAAACAGATCATCAATCGGATACGCATTGTCAGCTAGTTTTTCCATAACAAACCTCCTAAATACGCGAGGTTCTCAAACCTCACGCTTAGTAACATATCTTCCAAGCGCCTTAGGACTGTCTAAGTGACACTAGGGGTCGTAGCTAAACGACAACACACGCCTTTAGTAGATGTTGCTCTGCAACCTTACAACTATGGATTCAGCCATTTTGGTGCACCTTTTCTTTGATAAACTCATATAGCCCGTCAAGGTGAATAATCGCTTTGCTCCGGTCGGTAGGAGCTTCTTCGAAGTCTTGGAGGAATACCACGTCGTCGTTCTCTGTGATAGCAACCACCGGATTGAGGTTATTCTGGAACTTCGCTGCTCCTTTCATCTTAAGCCATTCAGTTAGGTCACCGATGACTTTCACCCCAAACTCATCGTGTATGATATTGTAATCGGAACCACGTAGCAGCTTCTTTAGCTCCCACATTCTAACCTTAAACCAATCTATTTCTTCGGTCATAGCTGTAGAACCACCCTTAGTTTTGAATCTCGCTCGTTTTCAATCCTTGTCGTAGTGGATGTTGCTGTGCAACCCCTCCCAAAAATACTCCTTTAGCGTAATAGTCCTTGTCATGACAAGGCGGGGGATTCTGAGCTTTTTAAGGCCTTTTCGTTAGGGGATATGATCACAAGAAAAGCCAAGGCTCCCTCGTAAACGGTCTGATAAATTCGGGTGTACAAACCTACAAGTCGTGAGAATGTGTGTGGTAGCCGAATTGTTGGGTAACTATATCCTGCTTTAGCGTAATGTAGTGAGATTTTACTGCGATGGATCTCCAAAAGCTCGTGTTTTGGTGCCCCGTTAGAAAAAAGCTCTGAGTAGTGTTCGGCAGCTATCATAGTGGGGGACTGGACCGGTGCTGAGCACTTAAGCATTTTGATTAGCCACATCAACTAAGCGCCGAATATCGCATTGAGTAAGGCAACCATTATTTTCTTTTTTTACTTTCAACACGGTCTCACAGCGGAGCTATTAACTTCGGCACAAATTCGATATTGTGCAAGCAACTCACCCCCAAAATGCAGGAAAAATTAACCAAAAAGCGCTCTACAACCTCTTTGCTGCTTACTTACATACCAAACCGTAGAAGAGCTATTAGAAAGAGTCGAAAGAGAGCGGCGAGATGCACAGCTTAGAATCCTGACCTGGTCTTGGTCCGAGAATGACGAAATCTATAATTCCAAGCACGACAAGGAATATCCGGTGAGATGTTATGAAGGATGAAGTCTTTTTCGGCGAGGGAATGGCAAGGACCAAGAACGAATATCCAGACCTCTATAAAGCCATTGTATCTTTGAATGAGGCAGCTTATACTGGCAAGGTCCTGGACTACAAGACCCAGAAGTTGATTGCCATAGCCATCACGGCCGCCGCCTCGGACGACCGGGCCGCCAAGAAGCAGATGATGAGCGGCATGGAGGAGCTGGGAATCACCAAGGAAGAGATAGTGGATGTCCTGAGAGTGGTTTTACTGACATCGGGAATGCCGCCCTTCACCAAGGCCATGAAGATGTTGGGGGAACTGGAGAAATAATATTTTTTAATTCTACTGGCACGTGGTATTATACGGGGGGACTTGTAGCTATTGCATCAGTAGGGCAAAACGGCTTGACGGCCCATACCTGCGGACGTTTGCGCTTGAGTTGAAAGACAGCTTGCCCCTAACCTGACTGCATATGTCACATCGATTCTGACTCAGCCGCACAAGCGAGTAGACGCTCAAGAAGGCAGCACAACCACCTCTTCGCCAGATCGTCGAAATGCTTCAAAGGGTGATGTGCACATACGACGTAGAAAAGCTTGCGATTTCTGTGCTCGAACTCTACGAAGGCAGTTATCACGACGAAGGAAATTCAAAGAGATAAAATTCTACAACGCCCTTCGGATCAAAGTTGACATAGTCTCTCTCAACAATTTGTTCGACTATTCTATCATTGGTATCCTTTTAGAATAGCGTGTTTAACGCCTATTCCAGCTCAAAAAAGTTCCCTTTATCGTCCATTCCCAGCGGATATGCACAACGGGCAAGCCATTCTTCTGTTGCCAGTTCAGGTATGGGAGCTTCGTTACATTTATTTTCAAAGCGTTCTCTCGAAGTTTTTATCAAGTCGCCTTCAAGACTGAGTACGATATTTTGAAACAGTTTCCAATCTTCATCTTCTGGCAAGTGAAGGAGGAGTATCTGCGTTTTGTTGCCGCAATTATAAATGTCCAACACTTTGGTTACAACTATAAATGATGCTACCGAAGTGAATAAAGCCTCATCAAAAAGAGGGACGAGTGACTATGGCAAGTGAAAAGGAACGCATAAGAGAGAAAGTCAATGACAAACGCCGTATTAAGGTGCGCAAAGACGGCCCTTATCACGTTTCGGGCGCTATTACTCTGCTTGAACTCACAGTTGCAAATGATGCCGATAATTACCCTTACGCTTACCACGTAAGCAAACGTTATCCCTTAAAGGAAGTGTATTCGCTCTGTCGCTGCGGGCAGTCCAAAGACAAACCTTTTTGCGACGACACTCACCAAGAAGTGCATTTCAGCGGCACGGAGACCGCTAGTCGGGAGCCTTGTCTCTCTCGCGCTAAAGAGGTAGATGGGCCAGGGCTCATTCTGAATGATGTGCGGGACCTTTGCTCACACGTGGGCATGTGCAATCGCGCCGGCGGCATTCGCGAGCTTACTTTACATTCCGATGATCCCGAGGCGCGACGTATTGCCATCGAAGAAGTGGCGAACTGCAACTCAGGTCGCCTCGTGGCGTTTGATGAAAAAACTGGAACACCCATTGAGCCTGAGTTGGAACCCTCCATCGCAGTGGTCGAGGAGCCGCTGCGAGGATATAGCGGCCCTCTCTGGGTCCGCGGATGTATCCTTATAGAAGCAGCGAATGGTACGACTTACGAAATCCGCAATCGCGTCACCCTATGCCGATGTGGCATCTCTTCGAACAAACCTTTTTGTGATGGCAGCCACAGGGAAATCAGGAAAGGCTTTTCGCTGACAGTCGCTAGTCGACCGGGCGATTGAGGTTCAATCTTAAAGGCCTTTTTTGAGCGCGGTTCTTAGATCAGCTGCAAGGTGAAGAAAACAGTTGACAAACCGAGAATTTTTCAGTCGGAAGCAGTCAAAATGAGGGACATATTAAGTGTAAATTAAGTATGGCGTGATTCCCTTCGAGCGACGCGCCCTAATATTATCTATGCTTGCGGTGGGCCCTGTTCTAAGAGTTCTTGTATTCGTTCTTGCGCGGGAACTGTCTGTTTCCACAACATTTCAAAGGTGGCTGTGAGATACTCCGCGTACTTGGGGTCATCAGCCCATAGCAATGAGACGGGTTCGTTCAGCGAGATACGGTTGATATCGACGTTAATTGCACTAACGCAGTATTTTTGATCCACCACTGCGAAATATAAGCCGCTGTAATGATCATAGTGCCGCAAATCATGGCCAATGTTCAGGAATGCTTGAGCGGGCACGATATCTGCATAGCCAATATCACTGATGCACTTGATATACTTCCCACGCTCGATTACTTTTTTGACCTCCTCGTTAATGCCGAATAACTCGGTTATGAGCAGCATTTCTGCGGGAACTACATTTATCCATCCTTTCTTTGCCGAGGATACGAGGGTTATAGTAACATCGACGAGCTCCTTAACGCTCTTGATGATCTTGAACGTACTCACCTCTTCAGACGGCCGAAAACGCTGCTGCTTTGAGAGTTCCTGCAACTCCAGCTTTCGCGCCTCCATCTCACGGAGTTCGCTCTCGCGCTTCTTCACTGCGGACTCGAGAGCGGTTTCGAGGTCTACCGGGGCGTAGACTGTCGGTGAATCGAGCGACGGACGCACCATGCCCTTCTCAATGAGGCTGATAAGCGTCCGGTGCACGTCTTCACGATACGTCTTTAGCGACTTCGCGAGGGGCGAAGGGGTCTTTGGGCCATACTTGAGCAACTGAATGTAGAGCTGCGCCTCTTTTTCGCTGAGACCGAACCCTATTAAACGGCGCGTGAACCCGTCTACAGTGGTCATCAGTTATCACCCCTAAGGGAGCCGAATGATATATATACGTTACTAAATGAAATGGGGGCGCAGCACGCCGTTTAAGGCGTGGGCGAGGCGTTCTGCACACTTGGTGCAGTTTGGATCGTTTGTGTTCATGCAGCCCCAAGTGGAGGCCATACCAGCAGTCGCCGTTTTTTATGTTCGTTACGTTCATTGCCATAACGTTCATCTCCGACCCAAACTGCACAGAGTAGTTTCATAAGGCCGCGTGAGGCAGCGATTGTGTGGGGAAGCGTGACAGGACGTTTGTGGCGGAATGCGTGACGCACAGTCTGTGTCACGCGGAGTTACATAGTGGCGTATCGTCGGTGCTATCGGCAGCAATGAGGTCATTGCTGTCAAACATTAAGAACACCAAAAGGGGAGTCAAACAAAATGAGCGTAACTGAATTTAAACTGAATCAAATTGTCGAGAGTAACTACTGCCGATACGATCTCCATTCTGGATGTGTCCAGGGAGAAGCTGACGCCACTACATGCGCGAAGTGTGTAGCTGAATCTGCCGCCGAGATTGTCAGAACACAATTATAGAGCAGGGGTAGAGGGGTCTGACATTCGGCCCCTCCTTCGTTCCTTTTTTTAAGGATTTTTTAACCTCAAGACCACTTCCGCACCGCTCTTCGTCAATCGTTATTCAGATTACAGTAGCACGTTCATCGTACCATGAACAGTGATTACCTCGAAGTAGATAAGCTCATACAAGAACTTGCAGACTACAAGAACGATTGCGCAGACATGGCTGCCGAAAAACTTTTACGGAAGTGCTCGACCAGCTGGGACGCTCACAAGTACTTGCAAGACCGCGTTCACGATTCCTGGCTCCCGATAGCGCCAGACAACAGGTGCGACAAATTATCAAAAAGATATAGGTGCAGTTGAACCAACAGCGCGAATACGGCTGGACTTATGAGCCATCGTGAAAGCGTACCGTCTGCCAAGAATGCCGAAATAAAATAGAAAAATATTATTTGGTTGCCGTGATACAACTACCGGCGAAGGAGGGGGTATTTCTTCCTTACCCACTATTTCTTTCAACTCTCCCCCCGCTTTCGCCTTACTCGTCGCTTGGGCTCTCGAAGGGTAAAGTCGACATGAAAAACTAAAAGGGGTAACACGTCTTTAGCAACGCCGAAAAAGGAGAGAAGGAAGCGCGAACGCTCATCCGATTACTATAAGAAGATTCTGAAATATTTCATATCCGCTGGCGACCTCGCTATCAGCCGTAACAGAGGTGTGCGGGGGGCACAGTAAAAGAAATTTACATTGGGTCAAGAGTGGCGCCCCCCCGCAGATCAAAACGATAAGTTGGTATTTTAAAGCGCGTGACACATTTTTTTGTTACACTTTTTTGCCACGCAACGTTTCCATTTAAAGGAGTGTTCATCTGATCTGAACAGCGCTTGTATCCTCCCTCACCATAATTCAAAAAAAACGCAACGCTAGGTATAGGTTCGATCCTCATGCCGCCAGCACACGGTCCTCTCTAAGCTTGTGAAGGGTCTTCCTTCAGAAGCTCACTTATCCGCTCCTGCGCGTCAACGCCTTGTGTCCATGCCTGCTCGAAGTTTGGCAGGAGATACTCGGCGTAGGTGGGGTCCTCGCTCCAAAACGCAACAACGGGGTCATCAACCAAGAGATCTTCTTGATTAACGTGTATCGAACTTATGCTCTGCTTCTTATCTCCAACGAGGAAAAACACTCCGTCGTACTGGTCGACGTGGCGCAAGTCTTCACCAATAGCTAATCGTGAACGCGCCAGCTCGACATACGGAGATGTAATACGGAAGACACCCTTCACATAGCCTCCGTTTTCTATCAGTTTTTTTGACTCGCTGGTTATGTCGTATTGATCGGCGAAGACTAACAAATTAGGCGGGAGAAGCCAGACGACTTCGTTCTTGGCAGATTCTATAATGCTGGAACCCACAGCTAATGCGTCCTTGATACTTTCAACAATTGTCCCTTTAGCCATTATTCCAAGATGGAGTTCGTAGGCTTATAAAGGTGTGTAACATCTTTTGCTTTACGTTTCAGGATAACAATAACAAAGTCTCACTGAATAGTAAGCACAATGAGTTTTTTTCTTAAACCATCACGCCTTCGGAGGGCCTTGCTGTAATAGCTCTTGAATGCGCTGCTCTGCAGGGGCCGACTGTCGCCACAGCACCTCGAAGGTGGCTGTGAGATAGTCAGCATAGATCGGGTCATTAGTCCAGAGCATCGAAATAGGCTCATCCAGCCCGATACGGTTGATATCGACGTTAATAGCACTAACACAGTGCCTTCTGTCCACCACTGCGAAGTATACCCCTCTGTAATTATTATAGTGCCGTAAATCTTCGCGAATGTCCAAGACTTCTTGAGCGGGCGCTATATCTGCATACCTAACATCACTAATGCCCCTAATAGACCCCCCTTGCTCTATAATTTTTTTGGCTTCCGCGTTTATGCCGAATAAGGAGGCTATAGCCAGCATTTCTCCGGGAACCACATACAAGAATCCGTTCTTCGCCGCGGATGTGAGAGTTATAGTGGCAGAGACTAGTTCTTTAACACTCTTGATGATCCTGAACGTGCTTACATCGTCTGTTGGCTGAAACCGCTGTTGCTTTGAGAGCTCCTGCAACTCTTGCTTCCGCGCCTCCATCTCACGCAGTTCGCTCTCCTGCTTTTTGAGTGCGGACTCGAGAGCGTTATCTAAGTCCACGGCGGCGTAGATCGTCGGTGAATCAAGTGAGGGGCGCACCATACCTTTATCAATGAGGCTCGTAAGGGTGCGATGCACGTCTTCGCGATACGTCTTCAGCGATTTCGCGAGAGGTGAAGGGGTCTTAGGGCCGTACTTGAGGAGATAAAGATAAGTTCTCGCCTCCTTCTCGCTGAGCCCAAACCCGATCAGGCGCGTGATGAAATCGTCGTCAGTGGTCGTCACGATCACGTTGTACGTAAGCTAAACAATAGATATAGGTTAGCTTCAAAAAAGCAGGGAGAAAATAAAAAACACCGCGTAGAACGTTACTGCACCAAAATTCATTGCAGTTGTGCAGAGTCTTCCTAGCGCACGGCGTTTCAAGAGTCGATTGGCGGTTTTACAAGGTACTAACACTGAAAACTGCATGGCAGAGATGGTTACTCAAGCTCGATTTCGTTTAAGGAAATGAAACAAACAGACTAAAAACGGATGGCCTAGGGCTTCATTTGCTTTTGAAGATAGAGAAATCGCTCCGTGTTGGCCAGTCATCCGGTGTGGTTGTTTAGTAGCGGCCCGCTCGGTACCGAGACCAAGGACGCCCAAGGTCGAGATGTGCTCGTCGCTGCGGAGCCGAAGGAGATCGCCGAGTTCAAGGTCGCAATCAACCCCCGTGACCATCAAGTCTTCTTCGGAGGGCTGGACGCTAGCAAACTCGCGTTCGGTCATCGGATGCTCAGAAAGATGCCCGCTGCCCGTGCTCTTTTTCCCGAGAGCGATTTCCGCAACTGGAACGATATCGATGCGTGGGCCACCAGCATTGCCCAGGCATTTTAGCGTTCCCTTTCTTCTTTTTTTGCCCCCACAACAGACAAAGCAGGTCTTGAACAATTCTTGTTAAGGCCAAGTATCTGAGACAGAACAGGCCAAGTATCTGAGACGGAACGTTTGCAAACGCTTCGTGCACATCGCTATAATTAAACTTCAGATACAATTTGTCGCGAGCGGCTGCTAACTGCGAGAACAAAACACTATTAGTAAGGTGCACAAAGGGAAACGCCGGAGCCACAGGACCTAGGCTCCGGCAGCCTACAATATGTTGTGCATTTAATGTAATAACGTGATCTTGTCGCTTTTATTAAACCCGCAGCAAGAGCGTTGTTCAAGCGCGAAGCATCACTCAACGATCTGAAGTATAATTTACTCAGAATTTTTTTTCTCAATTTCCTTTCCAATGGAGAAGGCTTTCGCCACGTATTTTCCAACCCCGTAGTAAGAGAAGTTATCTATGCTAAATATGAGGGGCTTTATTTTTTCTATGAGAGGGTTGTCGTCTTTAACTAAGTCTTCATCCACTTTTACATCTTTAATTTCACCAATAAACTGGGTATGCCCCCCAATTTCAACGCTTCGAAGTAGTTGACACTCTAAAACAAATGGGAACTCATCGACATACGGTGCGTCCACCATTTCGCTTTTAGCCGGTATCAGTCCAGTAGCAGAAAACTTGTCCACATGTTTTCCCGATGCCATGCCAAAGTAATCAACTTCTTTGACGTATTTTTCTGAAGGAATGCTTATGGTGAAGGCTTTTCGCTCTAAAATGTTTCTATACGTGTACGTTGCTTCTCGTAAAGAAATAGCAACGCATGGCGGCGCGGAACAGCAAATTCCCCCCCATGCAGCGGTCATCACATTCGGCTTTCCCTCTGCATCATACGTTCCCACCACAAATACAGGAGCGGGATAGACTATGGAGTGGGCTCCTATAGATTTTTTCATGTCTTATTCTCCTTTTTGATTATGCCGCTTTTTGCGCTTTGATAGCTTCGATGTATCACCGATGTGCTGCCCCTAAGCGGCACGGGACGTAGGCTGAATCGTCGGGCACACTTGTCTACGTTTGCCTCGAAGTCTGGCTCGTAGGCAAGACCCGTATCCACTTTGGCTATCTTCTTGAATCGCACATGCTTCAATAATGAATAATCGTCGGGCAGGTCCTGCCAGTGAGCAGCCCACATCGGGGTAAAAAACAACACGATATCTTTGTCGTTCGTGAGCACGTCCCCATATGCATGATTCCCGCCAAGCGCGAGTGCGATGCAGTCATCAACCGTCTTGCCCTCGTCATCGGCGAGGAAGAAGAGCTGACATCTGCCATTGAAATCGCGCTCTAAAGTCCTGAGGGCATCACAGATGCCATACAGTACGAAGATCCCGTCTGAAAAACCTGCCATGCACTCTATTTGACGGTACACCGCTTGCTTAAGGAGCTTGCTATCGACGTGGAGTCCCAATCGAAGAACGTTCACAACTACTGTGAGATCATCCACGCTTCTCCGACTTAAGAGCTGCTTAAATAAGCCGCGTCTTTGTGTCGAATGCCCGCCGGCATTCGTTCTCTGTCGGCTTTTGACAGCGAGGGCAGCGGCTTTGTCAAAATCTGAAATAAGGAATGGGCGGTTCTGCAATCGCAATTTTCGTGCGAGCTCCTGCTGTTCTGCGCTATCAACGATGATGAGCTGATTTATATCCCCATCGGCAAGTATGGAGGTGAGCTCATCCTCAAGCATTCTGCATGAAATAATACTCAAGACGGGGATACAACATCACCTCGCACCGTAAACTTGCGTGCTGAAAACCGCCGGGTAACGTTCACAAGACTGAAGCACGGGCACCTCTATGAGCGGAGCATACATCATCACAATGCGCCCGATGGCTATAAGGATTGATGTCGTGCCACACTAGATTATCCGCTTGCTCAACCTCGAGAGTGGCACGAAGAGTGCCCCCACTCGAAGAAGCTGCTCAAGCCTTCAGAGATGTCAAGACGCGCCCTTAAAAGGCCGTTACTTCAAGTGCTGCTTACGACAGCATCCTAATGCGAATCGCCATCCTTGTCCAGGACATTTTGCAAGCAAACACTCTGCGAGCAGTTCTGGATCGTAAAAACCTTGATCAATCTGTTCTTGCGTATCACGTCGGACGCCGAAAAGACGCTCATCTTCGTGCACTTCGAGGGCTTCAAACTGCCGTTGCAGATACGGTATAACTATCTCGTCGCGCCAGGTCGAAGGCGAGTCGCCCCCTCGTTCGCGTTCGGCGCGCCATTGCTCGTACCCTTTTCCTTCAACTTCCCACTGTATTGCTTCGGCGGCACATCCTGCGATGAAAAACGGAATGTCATCGTTTTCGATACGTATGGGCAGCGTCATGGCATCGCTCGATAGTTGCGTATTTGATGTGTATATTCTTTGCCCGATGATATCGCTTAGATGCGTCGTTTAAATTGGCTTAAATAACCCGTGGGGTCCTACAGTAAGACCGTTAGATCCCTATTAGCCCAAAATGCATTGATCATTTGCAAACGATGAGAATGCAACGGGCTTATCAAAAAAGAAGAACAATCTATAATTGATTAGGTATTAGAAAAAAAATCGTCGTAACTCCTTCTCCACGCGTTCCGGCTTACCGCCGTCTCTGCGTACGACGATGCATGCTCTAGGGTCTGAGCAACCTGCTCCCATCCACGCACGGGAGGGGCATAGAGGTTAGCAAGGGTTGCGTCTTCTCGATGGGAGAGTAGTTTTTTCACAGGGTCGGGGTTTCCTTTCAGGAACTTACCTGTTGCCAGGTGATTACTCAGTTAATTCGTCGACATCATCTACCGCAGCCATTTAGATATTACCTCACATAGGATACGTTGTGAGAGAGGCAGCCTACCCCTCAGCGAAATATGCCGGCACAAAAATCACTCATCCGATATTCCCTCAAGAACTTCTTCTAAAATCTCTCTCACCCGTCTGTTGGTCATTGCAGCAGAACGGGCTAGCCTCGTTTCAGGGAACGAAACGTCGTTAGATAGTTGATCTAGGTCTTCTTTCTCATGGTTGAGCAATTCAATAGCTTCTAATATCCTCTCTTTCATTTATTCACCTTTTATAATCGATAGCAGCTCATAACAGTTCGCTGTTAATTTGATTGATTTTAAGGTCTTCTTGCGTTTCTTTTTTGAAACCAGGACTCCTAACCCATAACCGTTGTGTTGATCATCAGCATTTAATCCTTCGTTGACAAAACATCGTCCTTCACAATGACAAGCATCCATTACTGCAACATTTATCCCCTTAGAGCGCTTTTTTATGAGTTTAGAAAAACGGAGTTACTACCACCGCCGCCAGCATAAAAGGAGGTATTCAAATGGCGAGGATCGAAGAGAGTATTGAAATCAAGTTTCCAATCAACTGAATATGTGCTTAAACCGTACTTCCTTCTCTCGGCGTAGGTTGTGAGATCGTCTAACGTAAACGGAAGTGCTAGTTCTGAAAGAACGTGAGGTACTAAAAAGGGCTCGTGGTCCAGTCGGTTATAATGTGGGTTCGACGGATTCGGGACGGCTGAACAAGCTGTCAAAGGAGCCTTTGACATGGCGGAGGTCGCCGGTTCGAATCCGGCCGAGCCCATCGTTATTTTTAGAATCGGCCACTCTAGAGCCGTCCATTGAGGCTTTCTCAGATACGAGGATTATGGCGAAAAAGAAGCATAAAAAGGATAAAAAGTTGCACAACTCTGACGAAAAGTTGCACAACTCTCATGAGCTCGATCTGAGTTGGCAGGAAACAGTCGATTTGCTGCCAGAAGACGAGGTAGAAGGTGGTTCAGAAATCTACTACTTTACTGACGAAGACGGCAATATCCATTCGCGTGAATTCCTTACTGGTGAACTTATTGATAATGAAATTAAGGACTTAGAAGCATCACAAATAGAAAAATCTCGCCTAGAAGAAGTCCAAAGACTGAAGCCTGGCACCACGGATATCGTTAACCTCGTCCGAACGCCAGAGGAAACGCCCAAGGAAATCATCTTACCCGTTCCCAAGTCTGGAGCACGTCCTCTCGATATTCAAATATCGAGCGAAGTAACCCCAGATCTACAAGCTAAAGAAGAATCACGGCAGCGGATCGATGTTGCTTCCCAAGATCGCGTATTTGTCCGTTTTCACGATGGGGTTAGTGCTGATGAACCGACGAGTGCTAGACGTGACAACACCGCTACGCCACTAACGTTCAGTTTTACGCGAGACGCTCTTGACTAATACGTTTCTTATCGCAACGAAGGCCTCGCGAAGAAATCGATAGACTGGATAAATCGTGCTTCGCAGGCTTTGTGGGAATCAACACAAGGCGAAATCTCGCACCAAACCATGACTAGCTTTAGGACGTATGTTCTTAGCAGGTATTCGTCAGTCGATGCGCACAGGAAAGTGCTCGGCTTTGCAGCTGCGTTCCTCAAGTATTTGGCTCAAGTGAGAGTCGATCCGCGTTATCTCTCCTTCACGCTCTTTCTTGAGCGCCCGAAGACTATAATGGCCAAAAAAGCGCTTACGGAGAGGATTGTAACTCGTGAAGATATTGAGACAGTGTTTCAGAGGATCGCCGCTAAGGAAGAAAAGGGAACGGATCCTTCGAAGATACGAAACTACCGCGCTTTTACACCCCTCGCGTCTTACACAGGATTGCGACCGAACACAATACAGCGCTTGACAGTCGGGCAGTTCAGAACTGCACTCAACGAAGAGAAGCCCGTACTCCACGTTCTCGCCGAGCAGGAGAAGAACAGGGTCGAGCATTACGTGCCTCTGCATCCATCGGTTGTGAGTGCAATTAGCGAGGTTTTAGGGCACGATTTTGGCGAAAAAGAAACGAAGTTGAAATATGACGGTATTACCGTGGAACCATGTAAGTGCGAGATGGTTAGCTGCTCAGTTGGAGAATTTACTCGTGAGGCTTACATAGCGGTGTATGGGAAAGAACCAATCGATTGGGCTAAAGCCAAACAGGAAGGAGCTACAATCCCACTCGAAAGATTTGTTGAGGTGCGACGCGATGTCGAAGGTCAACAAGTCATTATGCAGGATACGTTCACAAAAACAACAATCGCACTCAAAAAAGCTGATCGTGCAAAGTGGGGTCCTCCTCCTTGGGAAAATGATGATTGACTTATTATTGCAAAGGGGAAGATACATCAACCCCTTTCTGATGCCGCCTATATCAGGCGGAGGTCATATGACCAAGCTATGAACTGTAAAGACTGTTTTCATTCATTTCCTCACCTTTCTCACGATGACTTGGGAGAGTGCGTCAATCTCCTCGGACCGAACCTCTTCCATCCCGCGTTTGATGATTCCTTCCCTTGTTGCAACAATGTACACGTCCGGTCTCGTTCCGATCGCATCCATCCTCTTTTTTATGCAGCATTCCTCACATCCGTCTACCGCAACGAGATCTTCCCCCTCCTGGAGTTCCTCATCCAGCGGACGTTTCAGGGCGGTAAGTTGTAGATGACGAGTGATCAGTTTCGGATGCCGGTAACGGAGCCAGGTTCCGGTCCTGGTGGTCAGCTGCCCCGTATGGGAGATCCCTGAGCAGGTCAGGAGGAGTACCTGCCGGTCGTCATTCTTCATGCTGTTTCCCTCGTTGCCGAACTACTGGTGGATCCATCTCTTCTTCCATGTTACATACTCCTCCTTTCTAGCGTAACTCCATAAAAAAGGGACTAAGCACGTCCTTTACTATCCCTGAGAGCACATCAGCTTTGATGAGCGAGACGCAGCAGACCGATCCGTCACGCTCGTGGCCCACCAGAGCGAGCTTGTCTCCTGCGTGGAAACCATCGCGCTCGCACAGCTCTTTTGGCAGCACCATCTGTCCGCGCTCATCAATGTTAATGACCGCTTCGACCTTGCAGGTAGTGCTACCGCTTTCAGACGTACAACAAACATCTTTGTCAGTCATGATAATCCTTTACGTACTTTGATATTCAGTTTCGAAAGCCCTTCGACTTGGATGATGTAAATCCACAACTTTATATAATATTAATATATGCAAATATGTATATATAAACGCAGTATTGTAATACGCAAAAGGGTTACGTCGTGGAAGTTAAGATTCTGGGAATGGGGTGCGCAAGGTGCAACAGCCTTGAAAAGATGGTTCGCGACGTGGTCGCCGAACATGACATTGACGCCACAGTGAATAAAGTCACGCAACAGCAGGAAATACTAGCATACCCTGTATTGGCGGTTCCTGCGCTAGTCATAAATGAAGAGGTCAAGGTCTTCGGTCGTCTGCCAAGCAAGACAGAGATCTCAGATTGGCTCATTCAAGCACAGCAAACCCAAGTGAAACAATGAATGACAGTTTAAAAACGTTAGCAGCTTTAGCTTTGCTGAGCGTCCTCATAATAAGTATTAGCGGCTGCACTGCCGAGACCTCAGCAGACAAACTGAGCTTCTCAGGGGGTGGTTCGCACCCCTCTGACGTAACCACTCTCTTAAAAAAGGGACCGGTCCTGTTGTACTTCGGCGGCGACTGCCAAAGCTGTGCGGAGCAGAAGGTCGTCATTTCACACCTAGAGAGCAAATACAACGGGACTGGTGTCACAATACAGCGGATCAACACGTTAAACGACACCACGCATAAATTCCAGACTTACGGCATTACGAGCATCCCGGCGATTATAGTGATTCGTAGTGACGGTTCAATAGCAAAGAGCGTTGGGACAACGGCTGAACAAACCCTCATAAACACGATTGAGGACGCGCGGCAATGGAAATAAACCCTTTAATCGCATTTGGAGCGGGACTTGTCAGCGTCTTCTCTCCGTGCGTGCTTATCGTACTTCCAGCGGTAATGGCATCATCGACAGGTCGTGGGAAATGGCGGCCGCTCGCAATCGTTCTGGGACTCAGTATATCATTCACCGCTATGGGGTTTTTAGCGTCCGCGTTTGGCTCAGCGTTTCAGAGCGTCAAAGGATATCTGGACGTATTTGCCATCATGATCGTGGTGGTTATCGGCGTATGGATGTTGTTCGACTTGCACTTGCCGTATAACGCTCCGCGACTGGGGTTTGTCGATGCTGTCTCGAAACGATCGTATGCCCTCCCTGCTGAAGGGGTCTTCAGCGGTTTGTTGCTAGGGATGTCGCTTGGGATCGCCTGGTTACCGTGCACCGGTGCAGTGTTAGGCGCGATACTTACGTGGGTCGCAGCACGTGGAAATGTGCTAACAGGTGGCCTCCTCCTCCTGGTATACTCGCTCGGATTCGCTGTCCCGATGTTAGCAGTTGCGTATTCAACGAAGGTGTCATCAACTCTTGTTGCCAAGACTGCAAATACTATCTGGATAAAACGAGCTGCAGGATTGGTGCTTCTTATCGTCGGCGTCTACCTGATAAACCAGCGTTTTATTCTGTTAGGCTGAGAAGGCTTACTCATGCTACTGAAACACACGTCGTGAAACATTTTCTGGAGTTAAAGGACTAGTCGTAATTGTTCACAAATTGTTCGAGGTAATCAGGATGTCAAGATCGACCCAAGGGATGATATTGCTGCTCCTATCGGTAATGTCTGTTTTATTTCTAGTAAGTTACGCCGTAATTCCCACATCGGCAACCACAATCGTTCAACTACAACCTAATTCGGTAAGTTCAGGTGATCGAGTGTACATAACCGCGAATCTAGCAGAAAACTCAAGCACCGTTGCGTTGTCCTATTACGCCGACGTTAACAAAAACGGTAAGGACGATGACGGCGGATCTTGGATAAAGATTGCTAATGTCACTGACGGTGGTGCGAATGATGGAAAAAATACGAGTAACGGTTTTATTAATTTTCCGTGGATGACCCCGTCACTGTCTCCCGGGCAGTACATCGTTAAAGTTGAAGATCCTAAAGGTCCGACCAGAACAACCGTTTTGACTGTGAACAACGCGAAGCTCAAGCTGATACCCACTATATTCGGGCCAAGCATTACGACGGACAAAGGACTTGTCAAACCAGGGGACTATTTTTCTGTAAGTACTCTAGTCACAGGTAACTGTCGGCTTTGCCATACGACCGATAATCCTACAACGCAAAACCCAGGCGTAAATCAACAACAGGTTGAAAAGGCTTTTTCTGCCGATTTAAGTGGAATCACGGGAAGTTCAAGCGATACAGCCGTTGTACCAGGTGCAGTACATCACCTTCTTGTGCAATGGTCTGGTATTGCGAGCAAGACACTAGCCGATAATCAGACAGTCAATGTCACTGTAACGGGCACAAATCCGGCTGGCAACTTAACAACACAATCGACAGCATTTGCAGGCGTCAACAAAGCGGTTAATATCCCACCCAAATCAAACGAAAATGACACGAAGAACAACGCCTCAGCACAATCAAGTGGTTCGACAAGAAGTCCACTGCCTGGTTTTGAAGCAGTTTTTGTCGTTGCAGGATTGACTTTTGTGGCATATTTGGTGAATAGAAGACGATAGGTTGCATTATGCGAAAACATCATTGCAGCCAAGAAAGGAAAATTACATTTATTCCGGAAAGAGCTGGATAAAAAATGTTCCTAAGTGACTATACCTTCAGGTTAGTCCTCCCAGACTGTAACCCTTCATCTCTAAAGGTGAACGCTCTCGTGGATCTATTTGAGGACATTAGCGAGGTACTTCCCTATCTCAACACCGTTCTGAAAGGATTGCAATATGATCAGGATGGGAAGGTCTTAACCGTGAAAAGCGGAGGGCGCTTAATCACCTTTAGGCCACGACAGATAGCGGTCGCGAAGCTAGAGGATGAAAATGAAGCAAGGTCGGTTATAGAAGAATTGAAAGAGATTGTGAATGAGACTTATGTGAATAGAGACCATATCAAACCGACCTATACTTCCAGACCGACCCCCCGGCCCCTTGATATCTATAAACTCCTTCCGGGAAACAACTGTAAAGAATGTGGGGAACCAACCTGCATGGCCTTCGCTTTAAAACTGGTTAATGACGAAGTGAAATTGATCCAGTGTCAATTGCTCTTCGAAAAGGAATTTGAAGTAAACCGTTCCAAACTAACTGAGTTCTTGCCCGAGGAAACAGCGTAAGCTTGAAATCATCCTCAAACAGGCTGTCGATCGCAGTGGCATCTTTTCACTCTTGTCCAAAGTGCAAGACAACCCAACAATACCGATCGTGGCTCTCTAAACCCCCTTTCCCGTGTTCACCGCGCGCAACGTACCTCCCGGGCCCCACGCTACCACGAAACCTCGTGCGGTCAACACATCTGCAATTTTTGCGCCGTCTCGGTCGTACTTGACGACTATGGCACCGACCCGATCTAAAACGTCTTGCGGGGAATGCGTAAGGATGTCGAGCTCAGCGCCTTCACAATGCATCTTAAGGAAATCAATGCGGTCGAGCCCGTTGGAGCTGAAGACATCCGCGAGCGTTACCGTTTCGACGTCAATAGTTCTAATAAAACGACGACCGTTCGATGGATAGAACGTATGTCCATAACTCTTGTCCTGAGAAACCCACAGTCTCTTAATACCTCGCTCAGTACTGACCGCTTGTCGAAGCGCTTTGACGTTGTTTAACGCGTTAATCGCTATGTTCTTCTGCAAAAGCTCAAAATTGCGGGGAAACGGTTCATAACAGATCACAGTGTCGCTTGACTCGCTCGCTTGTACGGCAAATACTCCTATGTGTGCGCCGATGTCTACCACCGTTCCGTAGACGGGCCATTGTGAGTATAGGTCGTTACGAAGGATCTCGTTAAGGATTGATAAATCCCCCATTTTAGGACGGAGAACGTATTTTAGACCTTTTCGCGTAGTTATCAGTGCCTCAGTGTTCGTCGATGTAAATGGAGAGAGACGGATTAATAGCGGCAGATACCAATTTCGCACGAGCACGACGAATCCAATGAACAGGTTCATAAGCGCACCTATTCTCTTGACGTTCGAGAACAACCGCTTGAGTTCGCTCACTGGAGTCACGTTGATGTGCAGACGCTATTGCATGCTTTCACGTTGTCACCTATTGTGCACAAAAATGTTAAAGTCAGATCGTGAAGGTTATATCAGACGGCATCTTCTAAAATGTCTTCAAAAATCTAAGTGGCATCTATCCTCTTCTCATAAGTAAGTAAATGGCCCCGTCGGTTTGGACGCAACAGGTGTTGCTGTTGTCGGCGTTATTATAGCGGATAAAATAAACAACGAAAGAATGCAGCAAGTCGTTAAAAACTTTGGAAACTTTGCTTTCATTTCTTTTCAAACCTCCGTTTGCTGTTCTGTTAGCTAAGCGTTCCTCGCTACACGCTGGATATGCAATAGGCAAACACAGTATGTCACTCAAGACATAAGAAAACATAAAAATGTATCGATGTATCGATACAGTACTATAAAGTGAATCAGAAATTCTGTACTAAATATTTGTTTAGCGCGCTGCGACTTCACTCGTCTCGTCGTAGGGCCCAGTTAAGGACGACGATTATGGCTGCGATTATGCCGACGACCATTATCACTGCGGGAACGGCTAGACCGTCTAATAGAGCGCCGCCCGCAAAAGCGGATACGCTCTCATTCGATGTATTGTGATTATTCTTCAGCCCGACAACCGATGTAAGTTGAATCGCGCCGTACTGCCCTATAGGATGAATAAGCGGGTAAGTGTCCCCCGTAGTCGAAGGAGAGTCGCCGATGCCGTTTCCATCGCTGTCTGCTCCTTTGTAATCGGAGTAGTAATTGCCTACGTAGCTCGAATAGGTGCCGCCGTTGTAGGTATAAGTGTACTTCTCGGTCGAGTTCACTAGGTTTCCCTCTGGACTTGCAATTGTTGCTGGGTTATTCACGAAGTTGTTGAGGTAGAAGCGATTTCCTGACGAATAGCCACTATAAACAGCGAGTTTAGCGTTTCCTGAGAATGTATTAAAGGTAAAAGTGTTGTTATTTGAGTCATCACGGAGGCGAACGGCAAACTCCTCATTTGCATTAATGCTGTTGTTGCTTAGAACGTTATTAGACGAACTGAGCAAGGAGATGCCGTAAACGTGGTTATTGCTGAGGACGTTTTGCACTATGGCATTTGAATTTGACTCACGCATATAAATCCCGTCACCGAGCGCGTTACCGTTCCCTTTTTCATACGTCGCCACGTTGCCGGAAAAGGTATTTCCCGACGACCCATCGAGGTAAATGCCATAGCCATTATTAGAGAGGTTGCTGGCGCTCACTTTATTGTTGGCGGCATGCTCGATGAGCACCGCGTACTCGTTATCGTGCGCAATTATATCAGTCACACTGGACTGTGATGCACCTGAAAACTCCACACCAGCGCGTCCGCCTGTAAGCGTGAGCCCTTCTACCCGTATGCCGCTTCCTGAGAGCAAAAATACGTCGCTAGATGGCACAGCCGCTTTTACAGTCGTTGTTGCCGCCCCGCCCGATGATTTAATGATGAGCGATTTGTTGACAAGCACGTTCTCGCTATACGTTCCCGGTGGAATGAGGATTGTGTCGCCTGGTTGAGCTGCATTTACTGCCGCTTGGATCGTTGTGTACTGCCCGGTCCCAACGGTAATCTCACCTGCGCTTGCAGGTATGACGAGCCCCATGAGAAGCGAGAAGAGCAAAACGCTGATAAGCGCCCCTGCGCGCACGGCCTTTTTCATTGTCCTGCGCTCATGTGGAGAGTTAGATCGGGATCGGGTTCTACTAAAGAACATTTTTAGATGAGAGAGATGATCTAAACATAAGAATCTTTCACACGATTAGCCCTGCAGCCACATAGCTGCAGCGCATAAAGCGGCCTTTTCTTTTACCTGAATTATTATGTGTAATCATAGTTACATATGAGCAACTATAAATATATATGTGGGAAGCGGTACTGCGTTTAAATACAGAACGTCGGTGTGAAGCAATGCTTCGTTGATCATTTCGCTGCGCTGAAGCTCAGAATATCAAGCCTGATATGGATATGTGCGCAGACGCGACGTCAGAGGACATTATAAATGGGCAGTGCAGAAACACCATCAGAGCGCTCAGGTCGCCTACCAGAGCTTGACATACTTCGAGCATTTGCCATTTGCTTGATCGTGTTCTCTCATTTTCCGCCCCTCTCAACACTCTACATCGACGGATCAGCCAAGCTGTGGTGTGCCACCTTTGGCCTAGCGCTTTTCCTGTTTCTCTCTGGGTTTACTTTATATCGCAGCAACAGCATCACAAGCGTTGCCGATGTGCGGTTGTTTTACAAAAAACGCATTATACGGATTTACCCACTTTACGTGCTGATCATTGCGGTTTACGTGCTGCTCCAAGTCTTGCCGCTCGGTAATTCATTCCTCGAGACCACACTGGCCCCGACAGAAATCGCCGTGAATGTGATCGGTTTGCAAGCGCTCTTGAATACGCCCTCATACAATGCGCTCTGGTTTATTGGATTAATTCTGACCTTTTACTTGATCTACCCGGTTATGATGCTCGCAACCTCAGAAAAAACCGTCAGGATCATCATCTTTTCGTGCGCGACGCTCGCACTCTTTGCATGCTTGAGAATTGCATTTGATATCGTCAACCTTCGCCTGATCTATTACTACGTCATATTTGTCGGGGGGATCCTTGCGAGTAAAGCGCTTTTGACCCATACACACCAGTCACACTTCTCGACTAGGCGCAGTCGCATTGTCTATCTCGTTGGCGCGCTTCCCCTCTTAGGCATTGCAATGGCGTTTTACCAACAGAACCTCGGAGAAACAGGGGAGCTTGTAAACTTTTATGCCAATACAGCTAATTACGTGCCAAAGGCGCTGATTTCGTTTCTATTTATTTCGTGCGCCCTTGGTGCTGCACGGGTCGTTACCATGACATTTAAGAAGCGCTACTACGCCCCGCTATTCTTTATCTCGTTTCTCTCGTACAGTATCTACCTCGTTCACCCCCTGATTCTCACCGCGTGCACACGAGCAACGCTCGTTGCTCCGCAACTAACAGGAGCACAACTTGATGCAATACTCATATTTATTGGCATCCCAGCGATAGTGTTAGCTTCATACCTACTCCAGAAAGGTGCTGATACGCTCACGTTCAGTTTGCGTATGCGAAGAATGAGTGAATACTGCAATGATCCTCAGACGTGAGCTCGGTGCGACGTGTTATGTAATGAGAGTTATTAGCCGCGGACCGCAGGGAATCAAACACTTCTCAACTCTAATGACTAGTGCTGCCTGAACTCAAGCGGGTGATCGTTAAATTAAACGTGCGTTACGGCGTAAAAAATCAAAAAATTCGCATCTTTTTATTCATAATATTCTTTTTGATCATATCTAGAGCGGTTTCCAGCGCTCCGCGAACTGTATCGTCTTGCTCATCGTTCAATGCGTAGACAAGCGACGCTGTTGCACTCGCATCGCCTATCATCCCAAGGGCCAAGGCAACACTTAGCCGCACGTCTGCATTGCTGTCCTTCAAGGCCGACGTTAAGGGTTCTATTGCTTGTGCCTCTTCCAGCTCTCCGAGCATCTCTGCGGCGCTCTGCCGAACCTCTGGGCTTTTGTCATTCAACCTAGCGATTAACTCATCAACTTTTGTCCCGGAGCTCATTGTTCCCACATTATAGTAACTAACGCGCTGTTACGGCCTTCACACAGTTAGATAACGAGGCCGACCCCCGACAATTCTTTACAGTCGTTAAGGTCGCAGTATATTGTTTTTAGTTCTCGCCCAACATGCCCATCGGCGGCATGTTCATCGCCGGGTGACATATCCTCGTCAAGTATTCTTTTAACTCGTCAGCGGATGTAGTGATCGTTTCATCAGCTATTTTGTCTATCAAGTCGGGCAATCCGGCTTCCCTTGCCCGCTTCTCAAGATCGTCGCGCAGTGCTTCTTTCAACTCGTTAGGCATCCAGACGATCCTTGCTATTCCGCCATCAGCTCGTATGAACTTTTTACTCGTTATGAACTGCCTTCCAATACCAATGAACCCGGGAATTTGGTTACCGCCCCCGACCAACCCCGCGAGCGTTGAGAACTTCATGCCGATGGGGGTCATGTCCGTATATTCACGGTTGACCACTATCACACCCTGTAGGTCGCTGCTGATCGCAACGATACACTCAAAGCATCCGCACGACGTCTGTGGATCTTCCATCATCGTGTATTGATTCATCCGCTCGATATGGCCATGGGTGAGTTCCCGTACGGCTTCGTTAACGTTTACCCACTGGCCTTTCTGCTCATCGATGGCAGCGCCCTTTTCAACCGGCTTATTTGGCCCATTTGGATCGATTCTGAATCCCGCAGCCGCATCAAGCCAATTCAATGCGCCACACAGCCCCAGGCGTTCGGGAGAGATGATGCATACGTGGCACGGTGCAAAGCTCTGACACAACGTACACGCGTAGAACTCGTTGACGCTCTCATCGGTCAGTCCAGCAACCCTCCTATCCCTTTCAGCGTATGACTCGTGGGCCTCGGGCAAGTGCTTTTGCACCTCATTCTGGTCGGTGATGATTGTAACTTGTAGCCGGCTGATAATTTCCCCGAACTCCTCCTTCATTTTATGATAAAAGATATCACCGAAGTTCTTGAAGCGTAACCCATTGGCCACGCTATTCTTGCTCAGACGCACCCAAAGCAAGTTTCTCTGACCCGTATGCCACGCGCC
>Ga0208716_1000109_pt1 | contig 31018 bp, 28 predicted proteins | sample NGESurdeep092012_8_FD_184482 | JGI IMG/M metagenome (GOLD analysis project Ga0208716, IMG submission 184482) | Arctic peat soil microbial communities from Barrow, Alaska - NGEE Surface sample 415-3 deep-092012 (SPAdes) | ecosystem: Environmental > Terrestrial > Soil > Wetlands > Peat ...
ACGAGATTCTAAGCCGGAGAATCGGCGAGAACGAGCTCTCCACGATCATGACGTGCCGTGCCCACGTCGTCGCGCAGTGGGAGTACTTCACCGAGGCGCGGGACACCGCTCGCGACGGACTCGCCGTCTACGCGCAGCGCTTCATCAGCACTCCCGGGAAGCGAGACGGGCTGTTCTGGGAGGTTCCCGAGGGAGGGAAGCCAAGTCCGCTCGGAAGCCTCATCGAGCAGGAACGGGCCGAAGGCTATACCCCGGGCATGGCTAAGAGCCCCGAGGCGAAGAAGCGCTCGCCCTATCACGGGTATTTCTTCAGGATTCTCAAAGCCCAGGGGCCTCACGCTCCGGGCGGCAAGTTCAACTACGTGATCAACGGCAACATGATCGCCGGCTTCGCCTTGATCGCGTACCCCGACAAGTGGGGGAGCTCGGGAGTCATGACGTTCATCGTGAATCAGCAGGGCCGTGTGTACGAGAAAAGCCTCGGAGAGGAGACCGCCGAACTGGCCTCGGCCGTCACGGAATACGAGCCCGACCCGACCTGGAAGCTAGTCGCGGAGCCATAGCCGCGCGGCGCTCCTCGAGGTCGTGCGGGAGACCGGAATCGAAGAGAAAGACCTATGAAGGCACGGGTGGCGATGCTCTTTCTTCTTGCGGTGTCGCCCGCTCTCCGGGCGGAGGAACCGGACTGGTTCGACTCCTTCCGGGGCCGGGCCTTCCTGCAGGGCGATGCCAGCTTCGTCGCCCGCGATAAAGCGGCGCCGCCGGACGCGCCGCCCCTGTTCCGGGCGCGCTGGGTCGTCCTGCGCTATGCGGCGTTCGCGGAGGAGTGGCGGCGCTTCTGGCCCGCGCGCAACCTCCTTCTCGTGACGATGCCCTCCGGGGTGCGATACGTCCTCGAGTCGTCACACGGCCACGTGGACGAGCACCACCTCGAGGAAGAGCAACCCTTTGCGCGCGTCGCATCGACTCGGACTACCTTCGAGGTCTGGTCGTTGGGACGATACCCGCTTCCCGAGAATGCGGCCGACGTCGCGCTCTGCGACGGGATTCGCCATCGCGTACGGGCTCCGGGCGGGACGCTCGAGTACTTCATCGACGACTTCGGGAGCCGGACCGTCCGGGCCTCGCTCGCCGAGATCGCGGCCGGAACGTTCGATGAGGACGAGCGCCGCGATCTCGCGGCGCTTCTGAAGATGTCCATCGAAAGCGACCGCTCGCTCGGAGACTTCCTGGCGTTCCACCTCCGGGATTCCCTGCAAGCGGGGTACATTGCGTTCCTCGACCAGCTGCAGCCGCTTGACAAGAGGACCGTCGTCTTCGCGCCGGACCCCGCCGACCCCGCAGATCTTTCGTCGTGGCGCGCCCTCGCGCGTCTTCCTCTCTACCTCGCGCCGTTCCCGGCGCCCCCGCCGTTCCCGCCGCCGAAAGGAGGTGTCAACTGAGCCGCCAGCATTCTCGCCACTCTTCCTTTCTAAGAAGTCCCCTTTTCTTCTCTTGTTCTCTTTTGATTGCAGCGCGGACTTTGAACGCGGAGGAGCCTCCGAAGGTCACCCTCGAGCGCATCGTCGACGGCCGCGGGAACCGCGTCTGCGACATCGCGAAGGCGTCCGTGAGGAGCGGCAACGAGCGTCGAAGTGCGTGGGTCGTGCGCGGGCTACTCCGGAGCGACCTCGTCCTCCGCCGCCAGGTTCGGAGGGATGCGAACACGGGGGAGTCGACGTTCGACGAGATCCGTCTCGGGGACCGGGCGCCGCTGCGCTTGGAGGCCGGCGCCCCGGGCAGCCGCATCACGGCGGCGTCGCCCGCCTCGACGTTTCGTTACTTCGACGTCGACGTCGCCCGGCCGACGGTGCGCTGCAACCTCTCGCGCCTCGTCGACGAGACCGACCACGAGCTTCTGGGCGCCGCCGGGGACTACTGGGTCCTGAAGCAGGGACTGGGAGAGAAGGTTTCGGTCGAGGAGCTGCCGGTGCTCATGCTGCTCGCGATCGAGAAACGACCGCCGCTCCCGTCGCCGCCTGTCCGGAAGAAGGGTCCTCTCTCCGCCGACCTGCCGGAAGCCGGGGATTTGAAGGCCGCCGTTCTCGTGGCGCTCGGCGCTCGCTAGCGCCTACCAGGGCAGGCCGCGGAACTCGCGCGCGCGCCGGTAGACGGCCTCATACTTCTCGGCCGAGCGGTCCCACGAGAAGTCCTGGTCCATGCCGTTCCGGACGATGCGGCGCCAGATCTCACGGTGAAAGAAGACGCGTTCGGCCGAGAGGACCGCGGACGCGAGCGCGTGAGGTGAGGCTTCGTCGAACGTGAAGCCGGTCGCCACGTCGAGGTTGCGGCCGTCGAACCCTTCGACCGAGTCCGCGAGGCCTCCGGTTTTCCGCACGATCGGCGGCGTGCCGTACGCCAGCGAGTACATCTGATTGAGGCCGCACGGTTCGAAGCGCGAGGGCATGACGAACGCGTCCGCGCCGGCCTCGATCCGGTGCGCGGTGGGCTCGTCGTAGCCGACGAAGGCGCGGAAACGGCCGGGCGCATGCGCCTCGAGGAGGCGCATCGCGCCTTCGAGCGCCGGCTCGCCGGAGCCCAGCATCGCGATGCGGACGCCGCGACGGATGAGCTCGGGCGCGGCCTCGAAGAGGAGATCGAAGCCCTTCTGGTCGGTGAGGCGGCCGATCGTGCCGAGGATCATTCCGGAGTCGCCGGGCTCGAAGCCCGCGAGGCGGCAGAGCTCCGCACGGCACTCCGCCTTTCCGCGGAGGTCCTCCGCGCCATAGTGCGCGGGGAGGTGCGGGTCGTGCGTCGGATTCCAGACCGTCGTGTCGACTCCGTTCAGGACGCCCACGACCCTTTCCCCGCGCGCCCGCAGATCGCCATCGAGGCCCACGCCACCTTCGGGTGTACGGATCTCGTTCGCGTACGTCGGCGAGACGGCGGTGATCATGTCCGCGGCGACGATTGCACCCTTGAGGAGGTTCACGTTGCCGTCGTGCTCGATCGCGCCGCCCGTCCACACGTCGTCGGGGAGGCCGAGGCTCGGGAATTCCTCGCGGTCGTAGACGCCCTGATAGCCGAGATTGTGGATCGTGAGTACGGACGCGATGTCGTCGAACCACGGGTCGCGCCAGTTGTTCCAGGCACCGAGCATCGGCGCGAGCGCGGGATGCCAGTCGTGCGCGTGAAGGACGCGGGGCCGCCGGTCGAGCCGTTTCAGCGCGTGAATCGCCGCGCGCACGAAGAGAGCGAAGCGCCAGAGGCCGTCGTCCTGGCCGTTTTCGTTCGGCGCGTAGATCTGATTCCGGTGGAACAGCGGGTCGTGCGCGACGAAGTAGATCGGCACGATGCTCCCGGGCAGGAGATCCCAGAGCAGGCCTACCGTATGCGAGCGACCGAGGATCGAGACCTCGAAGGGCGGCATTGCAGTCTCGGGCCACAGGTTGCGCCGCCGGTACCAGCGTGCCGCCTCGAGGTGGAAGGGCATGAACACGTCCACGTCGTGGCCTCGGGCGGCGAGCGCCTTGGGGAGGGCGCCGACGACGTCTCCGAGTCCTCCCGTTTTGGCGAACGGGACGCACTCCGCGGCGAGATGCGTGATGCGCAGGCGCGCCTCAGTTCACGAGAACGTCGGCGCCGAGCGTCTTCGTGGACGTCGCGACGGAAATTCGCGCGGTGCCGCGCGCGACGCCGGTGACGGCGCCGTTCGTGACCGTGGCCGTCTTCGGGTCGGAAGTCGTCCAGGCGAGCGCCGCGTCCTCGATGACGAGACCGGTGAGGTCCTTGATCGTCGCCGTCATTTTCTGGGTCTCGCCCACTTTCAGAATCAGGGTGACGGGAGTCAGCTCGAAGGCGTCGATCTCGCGGTGCAGAACCTTTACGTCGCACGCCGAACTGACGTCGTTGCCGAGGCTCGCGATGATGGTGGTGCGGCCTTCCGCGCCCGCGGTCACGACGCCGTCCGCGTCGACCGTGGCCACCTTCGGATCCCCCGAGATCCATTTCAGCTTCAGGGGAGAGAGATTCCCCCGGGCGTCCCGGACCTCGGCGACGAGCGCCATCTTCGTACCCGGCGCTCCGACGAGCGTCATCCGGTTCGGCGAGACCGTGAGCGACGCGACGTCGATGACCTCCACGGACGCGCTGGAGGAGAAGTTCTGAAAATTCGCGGTCACGATCGTGCGGCCGGGCGCGAGGGAACGAACGAGCCCGTTCCCGTCGACGGACGCGACCTTCGGCTTGTCGGACATCCACGTCGCCGTCAGGCCCGGCATCGGATTGGCCTTCTTGTCGAAGACGTCGTACTTGAGAGACTGCGTGCGTCCCGGACCGTAGAGCGTCACCTTCGCGGGTGTGACGCGGATTTCGGCGGGCTTCGGGCGGCAGGCCCCGAGGGCGAGCGATGCCAGGGCGAGGGCGATGGCTTCTCGGACGAGAGCTGGGCGACGCATTTTCATCGCCGCGATTCTAGCGCGCAGGCGCCATGAGCCCTCCGGGCAGCGGTTGGCCTTCGAGACGCCGCTCGATGAACGCCGCGCGGCGTTCCCACGCGGCCGGATGCGCGCGGTACCACGCGGGACCTGGAATCAGGGCCGCGAGGCGCGCCGCCTGCGCCGTGGAAAGGCGGCTCGCGCTGATGCCGAAGAGCGCGCGCGACGCGGCCTCGCACCCGTAGGTCGTCTCGCCGAACTCGATCGCTGAAAGATAGACCTCGAGGATCCGCTTTTTCGGGACGACTCGATCGAGGACGACGGCGATCGCGGCCTCGCGTCCCTTCCGCCACCACGTGCGTTCGCCGGAGAGCCACAGGTTCTTCGCGAGCTGCTGCGTGAGCGTCGAGGCGCCCCGGAGGCGTCTCCTGCGGTTCCCGGCGTGGGCCCGGTTCCATTCGCGGGCGGTCCCGACCGCGTCCCAGTCGATGCCACGGTGCTCGAAGAAGCGCGCGTCCTCGGCGGAGAGGACGGCGCGGACGAGAGCGGGCGCCACCTGGGGGAGAGGCACCGGGCGGCGGTCGATCGCGTCGCTCCTGCTCTGCCCGCGGAGGCGCTCCTGTCGCGCGCGGATGAACGCGGTCGTCGCGGGATCGCGCCAGCGCAGGAGAAGGATCGAGGGGAGGGGGATGAAGACGAGAAAGGAAAAGAGAAAGAGAAGAAGAAGGAGATTTCCTAGAAGGAAAAGAGGGCGAACGCCACGGCCTTCGCTCAGCCGAGGACTTCCGTCAACGCGGCGCGCAGCCGCTGGACTCCGAGGGCCGCCTCGTCCCGCGTGAGGGTCAGGGGAGGACGCAGCCGGATCGCGCGCTCGCCCGAGGCCAGTGACATCACGTTGTGCTTCTTCAGCCAGCAGGATATGACCTGCCCCCTCGTCGCCGTGTCCGGAAGGTCGAACGCGATGAAGAGGCCCCGGCCCCGCACGTTCGTCACCTTGCCGGGGAACTCGGAGGCCACCTCAATCAATTTTCCGAGGAGGAACTCGCCCGTCGTCTTCGCGTTCTCGACGAGCCTCTCCTCCGCCATGACCTCGAGGATCCTGCGGCAGCGCACCATGTCGACGAGGTTCCCGCCCCATGTCGAATTGATGCGCGAGGAGACCGTGAAGACGTTCTCCTTCTCCCCGAGAATCCGGTCGTTCGAGGCGAAGCCGCAGACCTGCGTCTTCTTTCCGAAGGTGAAGAGATCGGGCGTGATGCCGAGGCCCTGGAAGGCCCACATCGTGCCGGTGAGACCCATGCCGGTCTGCACCTCGTCGAGGATGAGCAGCATCTCGTGCTCGTCGCAGAGCGTGCGCAGCTGCGCGAGGAATTCGGCGCGGAAATGGTTGTCGCCGCCCTCTCCCTGGATCGGCTCGAGGATGAGCGCGGCGATGTCGTCGGGATTCTCAGCGAGGGCCCGCTCGATCTGCGCGATCGCGAGGTGTTCCACGGCGATCGTCGCCCCAAGGCTCTCTTCGGTGAGCGGAAACGTGAGCTTCGGGTTCACGACGCGCGGCCAGTCGAACTTTGGGAAGTACATCGTCTTGCGGGGGTCGCTCGTGTTCGTGAGGGAGAGCGTGTAGCCGCTGCGGCCGTGGAACGCCTGCTCGAAGTGCAGGATCTTCGAGCCGACCTCGCGGCGGTAGCCCTTCTTGAAGTTCCGGCGCACCTTCCAGTCGAAGGCGGCCTTCAGCGCGTTCTCGTTCGCGAGAGCCCCGCCCTCGACGAAGAACATGTGCGCGGAGTGGGTCGACGGCACGCCGAGGCGCGCGAACGTCTCGACGAAGGAAGCCATCTGCTCGGTGTAGATGTCGCTGTTCGCCGGTTTCGTGACGGCGGTCCACGCGAGCTCGTCGAGAAACTCCGGGGTCGTCAGCTTTGGGTGCGCGTAGCCGATCGGACAGGTGGCGAAGTGAGAATAGAAGTCCAGGATCTCGACTCCGTGGAGCGAGTCGTGGATGAAATTCCCGCGCGACTTCCGGAGGTCCATGACGATGTGGTAGCCATCGACGAGGATGTGCTTCGAGAGCGATTCGAGGACGTTCTTGGCCTTGTCGAGGGACACCACGGAGGGAGAGGAAGAAACCATCCGAGCATTTTAACCCGTCCGGGCGGAAGGGCGTAAGACATTGACCACGAACGCCTTGAAGCCGTATTCAGGTCTTCAGGATGACCGAGCTGCCCCTGGCGGAGGTGGAGGACGCCTCGGCGGCGGCGACGCAGTTCTTCCCCTTGGTCTTCGCGGCGTAGAGGGCGGAATCCGCCTTCTTGAGGATCTGGTTCTTCTGCTCGGCGGCGGGCAAGGACGTATTCACGTGCGCGCGGTACGAAGCGACGCCCACGGACATCGTCACGACGTTCCTGAGGTTCAGCGCGGGCTCGCCGGGGCCGATCGACATCGGCAGGAACGTCCAGTCGTCGATCGCCTTCCGGATCTTCTCGGCGATCGCGATGGCCGCGGCGAGGTCGGCGCCGAGGAGAATCACCGTGAATTCGTCGCCGCCATAGCGGCAGGCGAGAGAGACGGTCTCCGCGAGGGTGCGCTGGAGGATGAAGGAGACTTCGCGGAGCACCTGGCTGCCCGCGAGGTGTCCGTGAACGTCGTTGACCCTCTTGAGGTGGTCGCAGTCGAGGAAGAGCAGAGCGAGCTCGCCGTCTTTCGTCTCGCCGAGCCGGTCGATTTCACGCTGGAGCTTCCGGTGGAAGTAGCGGTCGTTATAGAGAGACGTGAGCGAGTCGCGCCGGGCGACTTCGCGGGCGCGCCGTTCGTCGAGGAGGTTCTGGAGAGCGAGGGAAAGCGTGTCCCCGAACAGCTCCATGAGGCGCTCGTCGCGCGGCGTGAAGGCGGGCTCGCCCTGCCGATTCAGGAGGATGAGAGAGCCACAGACGTGATTCTCGATCACGACGGGCACCGCGAGGACGTTCGTGATCGGCATCTCGAGGAGGGCGTCGATTTCGCGGGAAAATGCGTGCGCGCCACCGACCTCGTTCACGCAGGTGCGTTCGCCGCGGGCGTAGACGAATCCCGCGATACCGTCGACGGGCCGCACCTTGCGCCCGACGGCGCTGTCCTTCACGTCTCCGGCCGCGACGATGATCGTGAGCTCGTTGCGCGAGCGGTCGTCCTCCTTCGAGACGGGGTCGTCGAGGAGGAGCGCGCCCGCCTGCGCCGGCACGAACTCCAGGGCGCGATTCACGAGCGTGATGAGGAAGCGGTCGGGCGGCGTCCCGCTCGTTTCGTCGAGAAGGCGATGACGCTCCATGAAACGCGCGAGTTGCTTGGGGGAGATGACCCGGGCCGCTCTTGTGCTCACGATGGTGGCGTCATTTTACGCTTCGGGGTCCCCGGTCCTCGAAGGAGACACTCAGCCGAGACGTTGCAGGACATCCCGGGCGCGCGCGCGCATCCCGTCGATTCTCGCTTCATAGTCGCCGAGTTGCGGCGCGTAACGGAGGAAATCCACGTCCGAAAGGAGCACCCGGACGTCGTCGAGTTGCGCAGCCGGAAGGCCGCGCTCGGCGAGAGCGGAGAGGACCTCTTGCGCGGACGCCCCGTCTGGGACGAGATAGCGGCGAAGGAGCGCCTCGCGGAGGGCACGGTCGACCCGCGCCGCCGCGCGTTCCTTCGTTTCGCCCGGCTCGGCCCGCAGGACCTCCTGCGAGGCGCCGCTTTTCCTTCGCCGCCGCGCGAGAAAGGTCGCGCCGAGCGCCAGGAGGGCCGCTCCGGGGATCGCCGCGACGGCCCAGAGCGGGACCGGCACGGTGCGGTGCGAGAAGTCCGCGACGGCCGGCGCCCCCGCGGGCGCCGTCGTCTTCAGTGCGCCGGACGGGACCGTGGCCGGCAGGGAGGGCAGTGTGGTCTCGGCGGTCGTGAGCGAGGCCCGGCCCCCGAGGGGGGCGCCTTCCGTCACGAAGGTGAGCGGCGCGGTCGTCTTCGTCACGATCCGCTTCTCGGCGGGGTCGAAGACGGCGAGCGAGATCGGCGGAATCGTCACCGTGCCGTTTTCCTTCGGCACGAGGACGTAGCTCCACTCGGTGGACACCTGGGTGCGGCCGGCCCGCGTGGCATCGGACTTCACGCTCGGCGGATAGAGAGTCACGCCCGCAACATCGACCTTTGGTAAATCGGTCGCCGTGCGCAGGTTGCCGGCACCCGAGAGCCGGAGACGCAGCGTGACGGCCTCGCCGGGAGCGACGCGCGTGCGATCCAGCTTCGCGCTCAGGTCGAAATGGCCGACCGGTCCGTGGAACGCGGCATCGCCGGGGATCGGAAGGATCCTGAGCGTGAGGGGCTTGGCGACGAGGTCCATGACCTCTGGCCGCGGGAAGAAGCCGAACGGGTCGTTCAAAGGGTCCGGCGACACGCGGACGCTCGTGCGGATCTTCGCCTCTGGAATGTTGACGGTTCCGGGGTTGAGGCCCGAGACGAGCTTCTTGAGGAGCGTGAACCGCATCACCGTGCGCCCGTCCACGACGTCGCGGTGGCCCACCGGCTTCTCCGGCTTCTCCAGGTCCTCGGCCCAGCAACCGGGGAAGCGCGGGGGGTCGAGGTACTCGAGGCCCTGCACGTCGGCCTGCGTGAGGAGCTCGTAATGAAGCGTGATCTCTTCGCCGACGTACGCGGTCGTCTTGTCGGGTGTCACGCGGAATTCGATCAGCGGCCGGGCTCGCGGGGCGCCGGGCCCGGCCGCGCGGGAAGCCGCGCTGTCGCGCCGCCTGAGAAGGGACAAGAGCGGGTCGTCGTTCTCCGGCTCGGCGGGCTGAGCGGCGTGCCCCCGGGCGGGCCCGACTTCGAGGAGATAGCTCGCGGCCTTCACCGTCTTGTCGTCGAATCCGAACGAGACCTCGCCGACCTCGGCCGGGCCGGTGCCTTGCGGCCGCAGGAAGTAAGTCAGGGAGAGCGAACGGCTGAAGACCCCGTTCACATAAGACATCTGATCCGACTTCGACGGACCGCCCGCGAGGGCCAGGTTCTTCAAGGGGAGGGAGCCGGGGAGGCGCAGCGTGCCGCCGAGGCCGGAACCGGAGAATGTGTAAGTGAGCCTGACGACGTCGTCCGCCGCGGGCCTCACCGTGTCGACCTGAACCTGCACGGCGATTTCATCGGCGGCGCGCGCGGGAGGCGCCGCCACCGTGGCGACCGTGGCCACGGCGGAGACGAGGGCGGCAAAGAGGGGGGCGCGTTTCACCAGTCCCTCGCGACGCGCCGCTTGCTGTGCTGCTCGGCGACTTTCTTCTTCTGCTCGTCCAGATCCGACCGCTCGATGGCCGCCAGGAGCTGTTCGGCCTTGTCCCGCGTCATGTTCGCCTTCTGCTCGAACTCCTTCTCCTGGTTCTTCTTCTGTTCGTCGTTTCCGGCTTGCTGCTTGTCGTTCGGGTTCTCGGGCTGTTTATCCTTCCCGTCCTTCCCGCTTTTTTTGTCGTCCTTCTGGTCCTTCTGCTGCTGGTCTTTCTGCTTCTGCTTCTCTTCCTCGGCGCGGCGCACGCATAGCTCGTAGTTCCATGCCGCGTCCGCGTCCCCCGGGCGGCGCTTCAGCGCCTCGCGGAAGGCCGCGGCGGCGGGCTCGTACTGCTTTTCGCGGTAGAACGTCTGGCCGGCGTTGAACGCCGCGTCGGCCGCGAGGCCGCCACGACCTTCCTTCCGCGCCTTCTCGAGTGACGCGAGCGCCTCGGGCGCGCGGCCCGCCTTCGACTGAGCCGTGCCGAGGTTGTACGCGCCCGTCGGGTCCTTCGGGGCCAGTTCGATTTCACGCTGAAAGTGAGAAAGCGCCTCGGCAGGTTTCTTTTCGTCGAGAGCCTTCTGGCCTTTCTTTGCTTCGGACCGGGGAGAAGAGAAGATTTTGCTTGGAAAGGGCTGGGCATCGAGGTCGCGCGACGTCAGCAGGCACAGCAAAGCCGTTGCGGTTGCCGTGGCTCCAGCTCGACTCGAAGCGCTTCTCCCTCTTCCGATTCCGAGCAAAAGAAGTCCCAACGCCGCGACCGCGACGCCGAGCGGAATCTGGAAGCGCTCTTCGAGAGACGTGACGAGGACTTCAGACATCGGTCGGCGCGCGCCGAGGTCGATCTGCCGGGCGACGCCCTCGAGGTCCGTGCGGCCCGGGGAGACGACGGTGAAGGATCCCCCGGTCTCCGCGGCGAGCCGGCGCAGCAGATCGGGATCGGCTTTCGAGAGCACGGGCTGACCCTTCTCGTCGCTCTTGAAACCGCTCGTGCGCCCGGCCGCGTCGAGGTCTGGAACCGGAGCGCCGCTTCCGTTCACGGCGCCCACGAAGACGGTGTGTACCGTGATGCCTTCGGCCTTCGCGCGCGCGATCGCGGCGTTCACGCCGCCCTCGAGGTCCTCACCGTCCGAGAAGATGACGACGTTCTTGCCGCCCGCCGAGCCGGCCGGGAACAAATCGGCCGCGGCCGCGAGTCCCGAGGCGATCGACGTCCCGGGCTTCGGCCCCATGCCGGGCTCCATCGCGTCGAGGAACAGGCCGACCGCCGCGGCGTCGAGCGTGAGGGGAACGAGGGCCTGAGCCTCTCCCTCGCAGGCGATGAGAGCCGCACGATCGCTTCCGAGCCGCGAGAGGAGGGATTGAGCGGCCTGGCGGGCGAGGGCGAAGCGCGAGGGCGAGACGTCGGCGGCCCGCATCGAGGCGGACGTGTCGACGACGAGCACGACGTCCGTGCCGCGCCGCTCGGCCGTCTCGGTCGTCCTGCCCCAGCGCGGACGCGCGAGCGCCGCCCCGAGGCCGAGAATCGAGAGGAGGACGAGCAACCCGGTGGCGGCGGGGAAGCGGCCAGCGCGCACGAGGCCCGCCTTGGCCGCGAGGGCGGGGGAAATGAGCGTGGCGCTCCGGGCCGCGCGCCGCCGGACGGCGAGGACGAGAGCGCCGATCGCCAGAACCGCGAGAAGGAGGCCCGGGACGAGCAGCCCCGGCTCGGCGAAGAGCGTGCGGAGCGCGGTCATCGGGGCGTCACCGGAAAGACGAAAAGCGCCGCGAGCCCGGCGAGCGCGAGGCACGCGGCCGCGGGCCGGGCGGCGAGCGGGAAGACCTCGCGAAAGCGCGTGTACTTCGTCGTCTTGATCTCGCTCTTCTCGAGCTTGTCGATCGTCGCGAAGGTGTCGGCGAGACCCTGAGCGTCCGTCGCGCGGAAGAAGCGGCCGCCCGTCACGTTCGCGATGCGCTGGAGCAGCGCCTCGTCCACGTCCACGTTCGCCCGGACCCGCCGCTCGGTGACTCGGCCCGTCTCGGGGTCGCGGAAGGGGATCGGGATCTCGACGGGCCCGTTGTTGGTTCCGACGCCCACGGTATAGACGCGCACGCCCAGCGCCTTCGCCACTCCGGCCGCGGTGTCCGGGTCGATCTCTCCGGCGTTGTTGCCGCCGTCGGTCACGAGGACCACGACGCGCGACTTCGCCCTGGACGGCTTCAGGCGCGCGAGCGCGTTCCCGAGAGCGAGGCCGATGGCCGTGCCGTCGCCCTGGTCTCCCAGCTTCAGGCCCGCGATGCGGTCCAGGACCATTCCGCGGTCGGTCGTGAGCGGGCTGACGGTGCGCGAGCGTCCGGCGAAGACGAGGAGGCCGACCCGGTCGCTCGAACGCCCTTCGATGAACTGGCGCGCGCAGGCCTTCGCGACGAAAAAGCGGTTCTTCGGCCGGAAGTCCTCGGCGGCCATCGACCCGGAGGCGTCGAGGGCGATGAAGATGTCCACGCCCTCCGTCCACGACTCGGTCCGCTCGAGGCCGAGCCGCGGGCGCGCGAGCGAGACGACGAGGCCCGCGTAGCCGAGCAGCGCGAGCGCGAAGGGCAGATGCCGGGTCCGCACGCGCCACGTGGAGGGCACCCGGGCGACGTGGGCGAGCGTCGGGACGACCAGCGCGCCGTCGCCGCGCTTCTCGCTCAGGATGCGGATGGCGATCGCGAGCGGAATCAGGAGCAGGAGGAGCAGGAGGAGCGGGTCGCGGAACGACAGTCCCGGCGGGATGAGGGACGTGACGAGGGCGCGGAATCCCGTCATGAAGCCGCCCGCTGCCGCGCCTCGACGTCATCGAGGACGAGGCGCGCCCGCGCGAGGGCCTGCCGGGCGTCCTCGCGTGTTGCGTCGCCCTTGCCGAACTTCACGCGGTCCGCGGAGGCCAGGAGATCGGGGAAGGCCGCTTCGCGCGGAAAGTCGAAGCCCTTCTCGCGCAGGCGCCTCACGGTTTCGAACGTCGTCCATTCGAGAACGGGCTCGCCCGTCGCGCGCTCGAGGAAGCGTTTCACCGCATGGGTGAGCTCCGAGTAGAAGTCGCGCGCGTCGTCGCCGAGGCCCTCGGCGGCCGCGGCGAGCCGCGCGAGTGCGAGGCGGAGCTCCTCGCCCGGCGGGATCGCGGGCGCGTCCGGCTCCGCCCCCGCGGCCTTGCGGCGGCGGCGCGACACGAGCCAGGCGACGAGGGAGGCGACGAGCGCGACGCCCGCGACGAGCGCGACCCAGTACTTCACTGGCCAGGCGGGAATGCGCACCGGCTTGTCCGTCTTCGGCGCGATCTCTTCGGGCTTCTGGTCCTTCGGGAGACGCGACGCGACCTCAAGCTCCAGATCCGGCGGACGCACGTCGAGCTTGCGGCCGGAAGATGATTCTTCGAATGTGTAGTGCGGCCCCGGCACCCGCACGGTTCCCGCGGCGAACGGAAACAACGCGACCGTCTGTGACCATTCGAAGAAATCTCCGGTCTTCGATTTCGTCAAGGTGGGTGCGGCCGGGCTCTCGAACTCCAGGACCGCGCCGCCCGGCGGCCGCGCGCCGTCCTCGGGCGCGGGTGTCACGAGCGCGTCCAGCGCCAGCGTCGCTCCCGCAGGAATGCGCGCCGCGAACGTCACGACGACGCGGTCGCCGAGGGAGACGGACATGGGCCCATCCACCTTCGAAGAAATTGCAGGCGGAGTCTGTGCGGTCAGTTCGCTCGAAACGCCGAGCAGCACGGCGAGCACGGGAGCAAAGAGAATCCTCTTCATCTCCCCGCCGCCTTGCGCCGCTCGCGCTGCTTGAAGAATTTTACGAGGGGCAGTTCGTAGGACGCGTCCGTCCGGAGCGGAATCGAGTCGATGCCGGAGGAGCGGAAGATCGCCGCCAGATCGGGCAGGCCCGCCCCGCGGCGCCCCCACGCCTCGCGAAACGCCGGGTCGGCGGTGTCGAAGACGCCGGTGGCGCCCGTCTCGGCGTCGCGCAAGCGCACGAGGCCCGCGGGAGGCAGGAGCTGCTCCCGAGGATCGCTGATCGGGATCGCGACGACGTCGTGACGCTTGTTCAGGGTCTTGAGCGCTTTCTCGTACCCGGCGGCGAGGAAGTCCGACACGACGAAGACGACCGCACGTTGCTTGAGGAGCGATGCGGCGCTCCGGAGCGCGAGCGTGAGGTCGGTTCCGCGGCCCTCGGGCGCGAGCGAAAGCGCATCCCGCGTGATCGCGAGCGCGTGGTCGACGCCCTTGCGCGGCGGGTGATAGCGCTCGAGCCGGTCCGTGAAAAGAAGCGCGCCGACGCGGTCGTGATTCTTGACGGCGGCGAACGAGAGGAGCGCCGCGAGCTCGGCCATGAGCTCGCGCTTCGTGAGGTACTGCGAGCCGAACCCCTGCGACGCCGAAAGGTCGAGAAGCAGGAGCACCGTGAGGTCCCGCTCCTCGGTGTATTTCTTCACGTGAGGGACGCCCGTCCGCGCCGTCACGTTCCAGTCGATCGTCCTGACGTCGTCTCCGGGCACGTACTCGCGCACCTCGGAGAACTCCATTCCGCGGCCCCGGAAGACCGAATGGTATTCACCGCCCACGCCCGCATCCACGAGCCGGTTCGTCCGGATCCGGATACGATGGAGCTTGCGGACGATGTCGCGGGGTAGCACGGCCGTCAGGGCACTTCGACCCGCTCGAGCAGCCTCTTGACGATCTGGTCGCTCGTCACGTTCTCGGCCTCGGCCTCGTAGGAGAGGAGGACGCGGTGACGCAGCACGTCCGGCGCGACGTCCTTGACGTCTTCCGGCACGACGTAGCCGCGGCCCGCGAGGAAGGCGCGCGCGCGGGCCGTCGCGAGAAGAGCGAGCGTGGCGCGCGGCGAGGCGCCGTACGATACGAAGTCCGCGAGATCCGAGAGGCCGTAGGCCTTCGGGTCGCGCGTGGCGGCCACGAGCTCCACGAGGTAGCCCTTGATGCGATCGTCGGCATAGATGCCGCGCACGAGGACGCGGAGGTCGCGGATCATTTCCGGCGTGAGCACGGGCCGCACGGAGGCGGACGCCGCGGCCTCGGTCGTGTCGCCCATCCGGTCGAGGATCAGGCGCTCCTCGGCCTTCGTGGGGTAACCGACCGTCAGCTTCATGAGGAAGCGGTCGACCTGGGCTTCGGGCAACGGGTACGTGCCCTCATGCTCGATGGGGTTCTGCGTCGCGAGGACGAGGAACGGGTCCGGCAGGGGCGTCGTCGTGTCACCGACCGTGACCTGCCTCTCCTGCATGGCCTCGAGGAGCGCGGACTGCACCTTGGCCGGAGCGCGGTTGATCTCGTCCGCGAGGACGAGGTTCGCGAACACGGGGCCGCGCCGCGCGACGAACTCCTGCGTCTTCGGGTTGAAGACGAGCGTGCCGATGAGGTCGGCCGGCAGGAGGTCCGGCGTGAACTGGATACGGGAGAACGAGGCGTCGAGGCCGCGTGCGAGGGTCCTGACGGCCAGCGTCTTGGCGAGGCCGGGGACGCCTTCCAGAAGCAGGTGGCCGTCCGCGAGGAGGCCGATAGTCAGACGGTCGATGAGGCCGCCCTGGCCGACGATCACCTTGCGAATTTCCGTCAGGAGGGCCCCGACGAGCAGCGATTTTTCGCGGATTCTCTCCGTGAGGGCGGCCGGGTCGAGGCCCGGTGTGGCGGTGGCGGGCGTCGTGGTCGTCATCCTGTCCCTTCGAAGGCCTCATTTCGACGCCGAATCGGCATCGGAGAACGGCCGCAAGTCGGTCAGAGCAAGGGGGATGCCGACGCCTTATGCTGGGCCACGGATGGCTCTCCTTCCCTCCCCCCGCATAGTCTGCCTCGCTCTGGCCGGCTTCCTGCTCGCAGTGCCCGCTTCGGGCGCCACGAAGAAGAAGCACCGGGCTCCGACGGCGACGCCGGCACCGACCGCGACGCCGACTCCGGTGCCGTTTCTGCGGGCGGCGGGTTCGTGCCTGAGGTACGAGCCGGGCGCCTACGTCGTCCTTTCGGAGGTCGGCCAGCCCGGTCGCGCCTTTCGCATCGACGGGAAGACGGAGATCACGGCGGCCCCCAGGCGCGGGGTCCGCCTGAGGATCCTCTACGAGGACGGTCCGGATGGCCCCGTCGCCCGGAAGATCATGCCGGGGCCGGAGGAAAGAAAAAACTAGTTCAGGTGGGGCTCGAACTTCTTCTCGAGTGAGGCCTGCGGCGAAACGCCGACGACGCGCTCGACGATCTGGCCGCCCTTGAAGAGCATGAGCGTCGGGATGGACATGATCCCGTAGCGCTCGGCCACGGACGGCACGTCGTCGACGTTCAACTTCGCGACCGTGACCTTGTCGCCCCATTTCGAGGCGAGCGACTCGACGATCGGGGCCACCTGCCGGCAGGGGCCGCACCAGACGGCCCAGAAGTCCACGAGGACGGGCTTCGCGCTCTTGAGGACGGTGGATTCGAACGAACCTTCGTTCAACTCGAGGACGTTTGCGGACATGTGAGGGGTTCCTTTCTGGGCGGCCTTGCGATCGCGGCGGGGCGATCCGCGCGCGATCTTCGATGGTAGGGTGAGGTCCGTGAGAGCGTCAAGCGCGAGATCCTCACGGGCTCGCTGGGGTCAGCACTTCCTCGTAAACACGGCCACCGTCGAAAAAATTCTCGATGCTCTCGGAGCGCGGGAGGGGGAAACCGTCGTCGAGGTGGGTCCGGGGCGCGGCGCGCTCACCCGGCCGCTCCTCGACCGGGGCGCCCGCATCCTGGCTTTCGAGGTCGATCCGGTGCTCGCGGCCCGCCTGTCGCTGGAGCTCGCGGAGCGGGCGCTTTTCGTCGAGACGAAAGACGCGCTTCACGCCGACGTCGCGGAGGCGCTCGCGCGGATAGGGGCCGAACCGCCCGTGCCGTTCCTCGGCAACCTCCCCTACGAGAGCGCCACCCCGATGCTGCGCGCGTTCGTCCGGCGGCCGGATCTCTTCTCGCGTCTCGTCGTCATGATCCAGAAAGAGGTCGCGGACCGCATCGTCGCGCCGCCCGGCGGCGACGCGTTCGGGTTTCTGACCCTCGACGTCGGCGCGCACGCGGCCGCGCGGCGTCTCTTCGACGTCTCGCGCGGTGACTTCTCGCCGCCGCCCAAGGTGAAGTCGTCGGTTCTCGAGCTCGTGCCGCATGCCCCCCCGGACGGTTCGGAAGAGGCGCTTCGCGTGGTTTCGGCCGGCTTCACGTCGCGGCGGAAGACGCTCGTGAACGCGCTGACGCCTCGGTGGGGGCGCGAACGCGCCGCCCGCGCCGTGGCGGAGGCGGGCCTGCCGCCGACGGCGCGGGCCGAGACGCTCTCTCTGGACGTGTTCCGGGCGCTCGCGCCGCGGCTCGGTCCGCCCGGCAAATAGCCCGGAATTCGTCATCTCGCCTGTTACAATTCGTCGATGTCGGTGACCCTCGGTCAGGCCGTTCTGCTCGGGATCGTGCAGGGCCTGACGGAGTTCCTGCCCGTCTCCTCGACGGCGCATCTGGCGCTCGCGCAGCGCTTTCTTCCCGGGTTCGCGCAGCCCGGAATCCTCTTCGACGTCCTGCTGCACGTCGGGACGCTCTTCGCCGTCGTCATCTACTTTCGATCGCGGATCGGCGCGACGTTCGCGGGGATCGTCTCTCACGACCCGGCCGTGCGGCGGCAGGCGTGGAAGCTCGTCGGACTTCTCGTGATCGCCGTGGCGCTCACGGGCGCTGTGACGCTCCCCCTGAAGCGGTTCGCGATCGAGGGCATGACGGAATTTCGCCGGATGGGGTTTGCGCTCATCGGGACGTCCGTGCTCCTCCTCGTCGCGCAGCGCGTGGGGAATGTGCGTGGAGAGGGCGGACGCACGCTCGAAAAGATGCGCCCGCGCGATGCGGCGCTCGTCGGCGCGTGCCAGTCGGTCTCGGCGGTGCTGCACGGCTTTTCGCGCTCGGGAAACACGATCTCCGTCGGCCTCTTCACGGGTCTTTCGCGCCGGGCGGCGGCCGAGTTCTCGTTCCTGCTGTCGATCCCGACGATCCTGGCGGCCGCGGCCGTCGAGAACCTTCACGCGTATCGGCATCGGACCGGTCCGGTCTTCGAAGGGGGCGCGCTGCCGGCGTACGTCGCCGGGATGGTCGTCGCAGCGGTCGTCGGGTACTTTGCCGTCGGATTTCTTCTGAAAGTGGTCGTGTCCATGCGCCTGACCGCGTTCGTCGTGTATTGCGGGGTGCTGGGCCTGCTGCTCATCATCTTCGGGGATCCGCTTTCGAGCGGCTTCGCCGGCAACTTGAAGGTCGTTCCATAGTGGCGGCCGCAGCCGCGCCGGCCCTCAAGCCCACGCCGCCTCCATCCGCGCTCGCGCGGCGACGCGACGAATTTCTCGGCATCGTTCTCGTCGCCCTGGGACTCCTGCTGCTCGCCGCGCTCGTGTCGTACCACCCGAACGATCCTTCGCTCTTCTCCGCCGTCAACGACCAGGGCGTCCGGCCGCGCAACTGGGCGGGCCGCCTCGGCGCCTCCTTCGCGGATGGGAGCCTCCAGTTCTTCGGTCTCGCCGCGTTCGTCGCGCCGTTCGTGCTCCTCGTCGTCGGATGGCGGCGCTTCCTGTCGCGGCCGGCGGGCGCGTGGGTAACGAAGGGCCTCGGCGTCCTCCTCGTGGTCCTCACGCTCGCCCCCCTTTCGCATCTCGCGTTCGGGCGCCCCCGCGCGTTCGGCGGCGGTCTCGACGCCGGCGGTTTCGTGGGGGACCTCCTCGGCTCGTTCGCGGTCTCGGCTCTCAACCCGCCCGGCGCGGCGATCCTCCTGTCCGCCGGCCTCCTGATCGGCCTCCTGCTCTCGACCTCCCTCTCGCTCGGGAACGGCCTTTCGGGCGCGACCCTGCGTTTTTCGGGCTGGTGGCGGGGCTTCGTCCTGGAGCGCCGCCGAAGGCGCGAGCAGGCGGCCAAGGAAAGGCAGCGGCGGGACGTCGTGAAGAAGCACCTCGAGCGCGCCCGGGACGACGCGGCGCGCCCCGCGCCCGAAAAGGCCTCCGAGCCCGAGGGGGACGTCGTCTACATCCCGTCGGTCGCCACGCTCCGCGTCAAGGAGAGGGCCGGCGCGGGCCGGTTCTCGATCACGAAGGCGGGCGGCGCCGAGGTCGAGACGCCGCGGCCCATCGCGCGGCCCGCGCGGCTCGAGAAGAAGGCCGAAGCGCCACAGCGGATCCTGCCTTTCCCTGCCCAGCGCGATGCGTCGGGCTGGGTGTTCCCGCCCGCCAAGCTGCTGCGCGCCGCCCCGAAGAGGGACCGCGAGAGCGATCGCGAGGAGTTCCGGCAGACGATGGAGCTCATCGCGGCCAAATGCCTCGAATTCGGCGTCGAGGGCACGGTGGACGCCTACACGCCGGGGCCGGTCGTCACGACGTACGAATTCAAGCCGTCGCAGGGCGTGAAGGTCTCGCAGGTCACGTCCCTCGAGAACGACCTCGCGCTCGCGCTCGCGGCCGAGAAGGTACGCATCGAGCGCATGGCGGGCCGGGCCGCGGTCGGAATCGAGGTCCCGAACCGCAACCGCGACCTCATCGCGCTGCGCGAGGTGATCGAGAGCGAAAAGTTCCGGCGCTCGCCCTCGCTTCTCACGATCGCGCTCGGGATCGACGTGCAGGGCGAGCCCGTCGTCGCGGACCTCGCGCGGATGCCGCACCTCCTCGTCGCGGGCCAGACGGGCGCGGGCAAGAGCGTGGGCGTGACGGGCATGATCACGTCCATCCTCTTCAAGGCCCGCCCGGACGAGGTCAAGTTCATCTTCGTGGACCCGAAGATGAACGACATGAAGGACTACGAGGGTCTCCCACACCTCCTCGTGCCCGTCATCACGGACCCGAAGAAGGCCGCGAACGCGCTCAAGTGGGCCGTGGACGAGATGGAGGGCCGCTACAAGCTTCTCTCGGAGTGGCCCGGCGTCCGGAACATCGAGCAGTACAACGCGGCGATTCGCGACCCGCGCTCGCTCGCCGAGGTGAGGGAGAAGATCGGCGATCGTCTGAAGGCGGACGAGAACGGCGTCATCGCGCCCATGCCGTACATCGTCATCGTGATCGACGAGCTGGCGGACCTCATGATGACGGCCCCCCGCGAGATCGAGGAGTCCGTCGCGCGGCTCGCGCAGAAGGCCCGCGCCGTCGGGGTGCACCTCATTCTCGCCACGCAGCGGCCGTCCGTGGACGTCATCACGGGCACGATCAAGGCGAACCTCCCATGTCGGGTCGCCTACACGACGCGGACGAAAATCGACTCGCGGACCATCCTCGATTCCATGGGAGCCGAGTCGCTCCTGGGACAGGGCGACATGCTCTATCTCGCGGCGGGGACGTCCTACCTTCTGCGCGTGCACGGCGGCTTCATCAGCGGCGAAGAGACGAAAGAGATCTGCCGCTTCCTGAAGAAGCAGGCCAAGCCGATCTACGACGAAAGCGTAACCGTCGACCGCGAGGCCCAGGCCGCGGCCAGCGGGATGCGGTCCGCCTCCGACGACACGGACCCGATATACGACCAGGCGGCGCGGCTCGTCGTGCGCGAGCGCATGGCGTCCATTTCGTTCCTGCAGCGCCGGCTCGAAATCGGGTTCTCCCGCGCCGGCAAGCTCATCGACATGATGCAGCGCGACGGGATCGTGGGACCGCCCGCGGGCGGGAGCAAAAGCCGCGAGATCCTCGTCCCGACGGACTACTTCGAGGAGATCGACCGGAACAGAAGGTCTTAGAAGACCGGGATGCCCGCGGCCTCTGGGCCGCGGGCAAACCCCTCCGCGCTACTTTTTCGCGCCGAGGATCGCGTCTTTGGCGGCCTTCGCGACGCGGAACTTCACGACGCGCTTCGCCGGGATCTTGATCGCTTCGCCGGTCGCGGGGTTGCGGCCCATGCGCGCCTTGCGGTTCACGAGCACGAGCTTGCCGAGACCGGGCATCGTGAAGGAGTTCTTCGCCTGCTTGTAAGCAAGAGCGGCGAGCTCCTCGAGAAACTCCGCCGAGGCCTTCTTGGTGAGCCCCGACTTCTCCGCGAGGTGCTCCGCGATCTGCGATTTCGTCATTCCAGCCATTTGATTCCGTCCTTTCTTCAATTCGCTCCCGACTCGGGATACGCCCATTCTAGAGGGAAAACAGGGTTCCGTGTCGATACACTGTCGCCGTGCAAGTCGTTTTTTTCGGATCGCCGTATTTCGCGCTGCCGAGCCTGGAGTCACTCCGTGACGTGGGCCACACCCTCGCTCTCGTCGTCTCGCAGCCGGGAAAGCCGGTCGGGCGGAGGGGAGAGGTCACGGATCCGCCCGTCGCCGCGCGGGCGAAGTCGCTGGGAATTCAAGTCTTCCAGCCGTCCACGCTGAAGGACGACGCGGCGGTCGCGCGTCTTTCGGCCGCCGGCGCGGACGTGTTCGTCGTCGTCGCCTATGGAAAGATCCTCGCGCAGAGAGTGCTGGATCTTCCGCGTCTGGGATGTGTGAACGTCCACGGCTCGCTCCTCCCGCGCTGGCGCGGGGCCTCGCCCGTTCAGGCGTCCGTCCTCGCGGGGGACGCCGTGACGGGCGTTTCGATCATGAAGATGGAAGCGGGGATGGACACCGGGCCCGTCTTCACGATGCGCGAGACGCGGATCGGGGAGGAAGAGTCTGCTGAAGAACTGGGCGCGAGGCTCGCCTTGATGGGAGCCGATGCGCTGGTCGAGACCTTGAATTTCTTAGAAGGTGAATGGGGCCCGGTGCCCCAGGACGAGTCGCGTGCGACCACCTGCCCGAAGATCACCCGCGAGGACGCGCGCGTCGACTGGACGCGCCCCGCGGTCGAGCTGGCGCGCCGCAGCCGCGCCTTCACCCCGTGGCCCGGCCTCTTTACCATTCGAAAAAATACACGCGTGAAGCTGTCGCGCCTGTCGCCCGTCGCAAGCGCACCGTGGCTGCGCGATGGAGCAGAAGGATCTTCCCCGGGGACGATCCTCGAAGCGGGCACGCGCCTGGTCGTTGCCTGCGGCGAAGGGGCGGTCTCCATAGGGACGCTGCAGGCGGAGGGGCGCCGTGCGCTGCCCGTGGCCGAATTCATCCGCGGCGAGCGTGTCCTGCCCGGCGAGCGCTGGGGCTGATGGCCGGGCCGCGACCCGTGCGGGAGCTGGCGCTCGGGGTGCTCGTGCGCGTGGCCCGGGACGGAGCTCATGCGGCTCCCCTCATCGACGCGCGCGGCCGCGATCTTCTTCCGCGCGATCGCGACTTCCTGCGGGCGCTCGTGAAGAAGACGTTGCGGGGCGCGCTCCGCCTCGATCACGTCCTCGCCCGCCATCTTCGGCAGACGCCGGAGTCGCTCGATCCGCCGGTGCTTGCCGCCCTTCGGCTGGGCGCCGCCCAGCTCCTTCTGATGGACCGGATCCCCGCGCACGCGGCGGTCGGGGAGACCGTGGCGGCGGCGCAAGCCTTCGCGCCGAAGGCCGCGGGACTCGTGAACGCGGTCCTCCGCCGGGTGGCCGAAAAGGAGGCTCGCCCGGGCGCCGTCGTGCTTCCCGCCGGCGCGGACCCGATCCGCCGCCTGGCGCTCGAGATGTCGCATCCGGAATGGCTCGTGGCGCGGTGGGTGGCGGCGTTCGGCGCCGTGGCCGCGGGCGCGGCCCTCGCCTCCGACGAGCAGGACGCGCCGATGGACCTCCTCGCGGATCCTCACGCCGGGACACCCGAGGAGATCGTCGCGCGGCTCGCCGCGGACGGCATCGAGGCGGTGCGATCCCCGTGGGCCCCGCTCGCGCTCACGGTGACGGGCGGCGTCGGCGCCCTGCATCCCCTCGTCGCGTCCGGCGCGCTCGCCGTCATCGACGTCGCCGCGCAGGCCATGGTGGAGCTGGTTCCCGCGGCGGACGTCGTGGCCGACCTGGCGGCCGCGCCGGGCGGCAAGACGCGCACGCTTCTCGCGACGGGACGCGCGCGGCGCGTCGTCGCCCTCGAGCGCACGGCATCGCGCGCGCGCCGGCTCGCCGCGAACCTCACCGCGGCGGGCCGCCGGGAAGAAGCGCTCGTCGTCCGGGCGGACGCCGGGAGAGCGCCCCTGCCGCGAAGTAGCTTCGCCTCGATCCTCCTGGATGCTCCCTGCTCGGGAACGGGCACGCTTCGCAAGAATCCCGAGATTCGTCTTCGCCTGAGGCCGGAGGATCTCACCGGCTTCGCCGAGACGCAGCGACGCCTCCTGGCGGCCGCGCTCGACCTCATCGCGCCGGGAGGCACGCTCGTCTACGTGACGTGTTCGCTCGAGCGGGAGGAAAACGAGGACGTCGTGGAGGCGCTGCTCGACAAGCGGCCGGACTTCGCGCGCGTCGTCCCGGACGCGGCCGGCCTGCCCGTGCCGCTCGCGGCGGCCGTTGCGCCCGACGGCACCGTGCGCGTCCTTCCGGGAGCGACGCACGACGGCTTTTCGGCGGCCGTGCTGCGCAGGGAGACTCTGCGTTGACAAGGTCCGGGGGCGAGCCTACATTCCCGGCGTTTCCCGGACAGCGCAGTTGGGTGAAGAGGCTGCAGGAGGTTCCCTCATGGCCGGCAAAGCCGACATCGTGGATTCGATCGCGAACGACACGGGACTGACGCGGAAGGACGCGGCGGCGGCGCTCGACTCGGTCGTCAATGCGATCGCAGGAATCCTCAAGAAGGGTGAGCGTGTCGCGCTTCCCGGTCTCGGGATCTTCCACGTGGCCGACCGCAAGGCGCGCACCGGCGTGAACCCCCGCACGAAGGCCGCGATCCGGATCGCGGCCGCGAAGGTCGCGCGATTCCGGGCGGGGAAGGACCTGAAGGAACTTCTGAACAAACGCCGAAAGTAACGACCCCGCGCGCCCTTATCATGCGCGCGTGATTCCGCTCCGCGACACGATCTCGACCCGGACCGTGCCGTTCGTGACGCGGCTCCTGGTCATCGTGAACGTCGCCGTCTTTCTCCTCGAGCTTCTCCAGGGAGAGGATCTCGACGCCTTCGTGCAGACGTTCGCGTTCGTGTCGGACCGTTTTTTCCGACCGGAGCTGTACGGTTGGACGTTCGGCGCGGCGGCCTTCACGATTCTCACCTCGATGTTCCTCCACGGCGGTTTCCTGCATCTCCTCGGGAACATGCTGTTCCTCTGGATCTTCGGCGACAACGTCGAGGACGCGCTCGGACACGGCAGGTACCTCGTCTTCTATGTGACGGCCGGCGCGGGCGCGATGCTTCTCCAGGCGTTTCTCTCATCCTCCTCGACGGTTCCGAACCTCGGCGCTTCGGGCGCGATCGCGGGAATTCTCGGGGCGTACTTCGTGTACTACCCGCGCGCTCGTGTCGTGACCGTCATCCCGCTCTTCATCCTGTTTCCCCTGATCGAGGTGCCGGCCGGCCTCTATCTTCTCGGCTGGTTCGCGCTGCAGTTCTGGATGGGCTCCGCGCAGCTCACGCGCGCGGGCCGCGCCGCCGCATCCGCCGGAGGCGTCGCGTTCTGGGCGCACGTGGGAGGGTTCGTCGTGGGCGTCGCCTGGGCGCTCCTCTTCCGCCCGGCGCGCGAGCCCGCGGCCCGGTACCGGATCTGATGAAGGCGCGCGGCGGGACGGTTCTTGCGTGGAGCCTCTACGAGCTCGGAGCGACGAGCTTCGCGATGAACCTCCTTTCGCTCCATCTTCCGCTCGACATCGCGGGGCGCGTGACGCGAGGCAGCGAGAAGTTTTCGCTTGCGTTCGGCCTCTCGATGGCGGTCGTGGCCCTCGCGGCTCCGTTTCTCGGACATCTCGCGGACCGCGCGGGCAAACGGCGGTTCCTCGTCCCGTTCGTGCTCGCCGGCGTCGTCCTGACCGGGCTCGTGGCGGCGCCGGGGCCCGTGCCGCGCGTCCTCGTCTTCTTCGCGCTCGCGAACATCGCGTTCCAGTGCGCGTACGTCTTCTACAACGCGCTCCTGCCGGACGTGTCCGACGCCTCCAACTCGGGCCGCGTGTCCGGCTTCGGCGTCGCCGCGGGGTATGTCGGTTCGCTGCTCGGAATGTTCCTCGTGCTGCCCTTTGTTTCAGGAAGGATTCGCTCGGGGATGCCCCCGCTCGTCTTTTCGATCTGCGACGCGTTGTCCGTTGCTTCTGTTTCTTCGAATGTGAATGACGCCTGGGTGCGCCGAAACGCCTACCTGCCGACGGCCCTGCTGTGGCTCGCCGCGGCCGTCCCGCTCTTGTTCTTCGCGCGCCTTCCGAAGTCTTCTTCTTTCTCTTCACCTTCTAAGAAATCCTCTTCTTCGTCCTCGTCCCCGTTTCGCGACGTCCTCCACACGATCCGGTCCCTGCCAAAGACGCCCGCTCTGCTCTGGTTTCTCGTCTCGAACTTTCTTTACGTGGACGTGATCCACACGATTCAGATCCAGATGTCGACGTACTCGCGTTACGCGGTCGGACTGAACGACGGCCAGGTGCAGATTCTGCTTCTCGTCGCGACGGCCGTGGCGGTCGTCGGCGGCCTCCTCTACGGTTTCCTCTGCCAACTCGTCACGATCCGGACCGCGACGCTCGTCGCCCTCGCGAACTGGGTGCTCGTCTTCGTTCTCGCGCTCGTCGTGCGGGACCCGAAGGCCTTCACCCTCGTCGGCGTCCTCGCGGGCATCGGCCTCGGCGGCATCAAAGTGACGGGGAGGCTCGGGCTCATCGCGCTCGTCCCGAAAGAGAGGATGACCGAGTTCTTCGGCTTCTTCACGCTCGCGGGCGAAGCGGCCTCGGTCCTCGGGCCGTTTCTGTGGGCGGCGACGCTCGCCCTCTTCCCGGACAAAAGTGCGGCCGGCTATCGCGCGGGAATCACAGTCCTTTTCGTCGTCCTCGTCTTCGCGATCGGCGCCTTCCTGAAGGTGCGATTCCCCGCGAGGGAGACGGCTGGCGGACGTGTTCCGGGCCATGTCGGATAATCCGCCCGCATGACGTCGAAGATCGAGGAAACCGCTTCGCGCTGCGAGCGGGCGTCGGAGATCCTCGCTGCCGCCGCGATCCTGTGTGTCCTTCTCTTCCACCTCGTGCCAGCGCTCTTCGCGGGGTTTGTCGCCCACATGCTCCTGAAAGGCATGGCGCGGCGCCTCCGGGGGGGCCGCGTGTCGCACGGCGTCGCCCGCGCCCTCGCCGCCTCGCTCCTCGGCCTCCTCGCCGCGGGCGTCGTCGTCGGGGCGGCGCTTCTGCTCCACGGTTTCGTGCGGGGCCGGATCGGTGACCTTCCCGGGCTCCTCGCTTCGGTGGGCGAGACGCTGAGGCGGCTCCTTTCCTCCCTCGAGGGGCTCGGGATTCCGCTTCCCGCATACGCGGGCGACGACGAGACGTCGAAGGCCGCCTGGCTCTCGAGCCACTCCGCGGAGTTCCGCCATGCGGGCATCATCGGTCTCCGCGGGCTCGTGCACGCGCTCGTCGGCGCGGTCGTCGGGGTCCTCGTGTTCTTCCGCGCGCCGGAAAAGGTCGAGTCGCCGCTCGGAGCGACGCTCGCGAACCGGATTTCGCGCTTCAACACCGCATTCCGGTCCGTGGCCAAGGCGCAGCTCGAAATCTCCGCCGTGAACACGGTTCTGACGAGTCTCTACCTGCTCGTCGCGCTCCCGCTTTTCGGAACCCGCGTGCCGCTCGCGGGCACGCTCGTGGCCCTCACGTTCGTCTGCGGCCTCCTGCCCGTGATCGGCAACCTCGTCTCGAATGCCTTCGTCGTGCTCCTCTCCCTCGGCGTCTCGCCGTGGGTGGCTGTCGCGTCGGTCGTCTTCCTCCTCGTCATCCACAAGCTCGAGTATTTTCTGAACGCGAAGATCGTGGGCGCGCGCATCGGCGCCGCCGTGTGGGAAACACTTCTCGCGATGATTCTGCTCGACGCCGTCTTCGGCATCTCCGGTCTCATCCTCGCTCCCGTGGTGTACGCATGGTTGAAGGCCGAGCTCGTGGAGCGTGGGTTGGTGTAGCCTTTCCACGTGTCGGCTCTCGCGCTCACGCCCGTTCCCCTCCTCGACCTGAAGAAGCAGTACGCGACGCTCCGTGAGGAGATCCTCCGCGTCACCGCGGAGGTTTACGAGAGCCAGGGCTTCATCCTGGGCCCGCGTGTCGAGGCCTTCGAGAAGGCCGTGGCCGCCTACATCGGCGCGAAGCACGCGGTTGGGATGTCCTCGGGAACCGACGCGCAGCTCGCCGTGATGATGGCGCTCGGAGTCGGGCCGGGCGACGACGTCGTGACGTCGCCCTATTCGTTCTTCTCGACCGCCGGGGCCGTGGCCCGCCTCGGCGCGCGGACGGTCTTCGTCGACATCGAGCCCGAGACGTTCAACCTCGACCCGGCGAAGCTCGAGAAGGCGATCACGCCGAAGACGAAGCTCATCCAGCCCGTCCATCTCTACGGCCAGTGCGCCGACATGGACCCGATCCGGGACATTGCCGGGCGCAAGGGGATTCCCGTCCTCGAGGACGCCTGCCAGTCGCTCGGCGCCGGGTACAAGGGCGCCAAGGCGGGGGCGCTCGGGGAGTTCGCGGCGTTCTCGTTTTTCCCGTCGAAGAACCTGGGCGGATTCGGGGACGGCGGCATGGTGACGACGCAGGACGACGCGCACGCGGCGCGGCTCCGCGCCACCCGCATGCACGGCGAGACCTCGCGCTATCACCACAAGTTCGTGGGCGGCAACTTCCGCCTCGACGCGCTGCAGGCCGCGATCCTGCACGTGAAGCTGCCGCACCTCGACGGCTGGGCGCGCGCGCGGCGCGCGAATGCGGCCGAAATCGAGACGCTGTACCTCGCCGCCGGCGGGCGCCCCTATGAAGCGGGCGGGCTCCTATTCCCGCGGGAAGCCGCGGGCCGTGAGCACGTCTTCAACCAGTTCGTCGTGCGCGTCGGGAAGGGCCGCCGGGACGCCTTGAAAAAGCACCTCGAGAGCCGCCAGATCGGCTGCGCGATCTACTATCCGGTTCCGCTGCACCTGCAGGAGTGTTTCGCCTCCCTCGGCGGGCGCCCGGGCGACTGCCCGGAAGCCGAACGGGCCGCGAACGAGACCCTTGCGGTTCCCGTATTCCCAGAGCTCACGGGCGAGCAGAAGGGGACCCTCGCGAGCACCTTGGCGGAATTTTCCCGCGAAACTTAGGTATTAACTCCTTATAAAACAATGTATTAGGCTGGATCTACAGTCTGTCTTGACAGATTTGCCTGGCCGGACTAGAGTTCTGGCACTCGTCGGTCTCGACTGCTAACAAGAGACCAACCAGTCCCCTGAATCGAAAGGAGCGTCCCATGAAAGTTCGTCCCCTCTATGACCGGATTCTCGTCAAGCGTATTGAGGCCAAGGAGCAGCTGCGCGGCGGAATCATCATCCCCGACACCGCGAAGGAAAAGCCGATGGAGGCCAAGGTCGAGGCCGTCGGCGAAGGCAAGTTCGACGACAACGGCAAACGGATTCCGCTCGACGTGAAGAAGGGCGACCGCATCCTCATCGGCAAGTACGCCGGCACCGAAATCAAGATCGAAGACCAAGAGCTCCTCATCCTCCGCGAGGACGAAGTGCTTGCCATCGTCGAGACGAAGTAAGGGGTAAATGAAATGGCTGCCAAGAACATCACCTACGGCGAAGAAGCTCGCCAGAACATCCTCCGTGGCGTCAACAAGCTGGCCGACGCCGTGAAGATCACGCTCGGGCCCAAGGGCCGGAACGTCGTCATCGACAAAAAGTTCGGCTCGCCCACGATCACGAAGGACGGCGTCACCGTCGCCAAGGAGATCGAGCTCGAGAACCCGCTCGAGAACATGGGCGCCCAGATGGTCCGCGAGGTCGCCTCCAAGACCTCCGACATCGCCGGCGACGGCACGACGACGGCCACCGTCCTCGCCCAGTCCATCTACCGCGAGGGCATCAAGATGGTCACCGCCGGCCACAACCCGATGGAGATCAAGCGCGGCATCGACATCGCCGTGAAGAAGGCGGTGGAGGCCATCAACGCGATCAAGAAGACCGTCGACGCCAAGGAGATCGCGCACGTTGGCACGATCTCGGCGAACGGCGACGTGGAAATCGGCAAGATCATCGCCGAGGCCATGGACAAGGTCGGCAAGGACGGCGTCATCACGGTGGAAGAGGCCAAGGGCCTCGAGACGACGCTCGAAGTGGTCGAGGGCATGCAGTTCGACCGCGGCTACCTCTCGCCGTACTTCGTCACGGACGCCGAGCGGATGGAGTGCGTTCTCGAGAGCGTGAAGATCCTGATCTACGAGAAGAAGGTCTCTTCCATGAAGGACCTCCTCCCGATCCTCGAGCAGGTCGCCAAACAGAACCGTCCCTTCCTCATCATCGCGGAAGAGGTCGAGGGCGAGGCGCTCGCGACGCTCGTCGTGAACAAGCTCCGCGGCACGCTGCACGTGGCCGCCGTCAAGGCGCCGGGCTTCGGCGACCGCCGCAAGGCCATGCTCGAGGACATCGGCATCCTCACGGGCGGCAAGATGATCTCCGAGGACCTCGGCATCAAGCTCGAGAGCGTCAAGTGGGAAGACCTCGGCGATGCGAAGAAGGTCACCGTCGACAAGGACAACACCACGATCGTGGTCGACACGGGCGACAAGAAGCGCCGCGAGGCCATCACGGGCCGCGTGAAACAGATTCGCGCCCAGATCGAAGAGACGACTTCCGACTACGACCGCGAGAAGCTTCAGGAGCGCCTCGCCAAGCTCGTCGGCGGCGTCGCCATCATCAAGGTCGGCGCGTTCACCGAAACCGAGATGAAGGAGAAGAAGGCCCGCGTCGAGGACGCCATGCACGCCACGAAGGCGGCCGTCGAGGACGGCATCGTGCCGGGCGGCGGCGTGGCGCTGCTGCGCGCCATGGAGGCCGTCGAGAAGATCAAGGAGTCCGGCGACGTGCAGGTTGGCGTCAGCATCGTCAAGCGCGCGCTGGAGGAGCCGACCCGCCAGATCATCGCGAACGCAGGGCTCGAGGGCTCGGTGATCGTGAGGGACCTGAAGGACAGGGGGGGCAACTTCGGCTTCAACGCGCAGACCGAGAAGACCGAGGACATGTTCAAGGCGGGCATCGTCGATCCGGCCAAGGTCACGAAGTCGGCTCTCCAGAACGCGGCGTCCATCGCCGGTCTCATGCTCACGACGGAAGCCCTCGTCTCCGAGGTCAAGGAGAAGGACAAGGCTCCCGCCGGCGGCATGGGCGGCGGCGGCGGCATGGGCGGCATGTACTAAGACCCCCCAACTGTTTCTCTTTTTTCACGGCCCGGCGGAAACGCCGGGCCTTTTCCTTTTCAGACGCTGCGATACCCTGAGCCCGACCGATGCGCGCGATTTTGCGGACGACGGCCGGCCGGACGCGTCTCTTCTGGGCGCTCCTGCCCTACGCCGTCTTCTTCATGCTGTACGCGGCGACCTTCCGGCGATGGGTTCTGCCGTTCGAGGACTCGGGTCGCGAAATGAACACGGCGCTTCGGCTCGCTCAGGGCGAGGTGCTTTATCGGGACGTCGGCTATTCCTACGGTCCGCTTCCCCCTCTCATCGATGGTTTTCTGCTCCGAACGTTCGGTCGAAGCCTCGACGTCCTCATCGCGTGGCGGACGGTCCTCGCCCTCCTCGGCATGGAGGCGCTCCGGCGGCTCGCGCGCCGGCTGGCTCCAAGCGAGGCGACCGCCTCGGCGATCTGTTCTTTCGCCGTCGCCGCCTGCGTGTTCGGTATAGGAGGCTCGTGGCCATTCCCGTACAGCGTGGCGGCCCTGATGGGGACGGTCGGTGTGTGGTGGGCGCTCGAGCTCGCACTGGCTTCGGAGTCGCTGCGAGCGTCGCTGGTGGCCGGAGCCGTCGCGGGCCTCGCGGCCGGGACCAAGCTCGAGTTTCTGCCGGTCGCTCTCGTCGGCTTTCTTCTCGTCCTCGGGCTGAGGCGCTCACGCAAGGAGGCCGTCCTGGCGGGTGTCCTGGCGGTAGGGGAGGCCGGGATTGCGTTCGGCGTTCCGGTACTCGCGTTCGGCATCGACGTCATGAGGCGCCAGGGATTTCTGATTGCGCTCGACGTTCCCGAATCGTGGCGACACGTTTACGGGGCGGTGCTCTTCGGCGGGATGAGTCCAGGAGATTTCGCGCGCGGGGGATTTCTCGGGGTTCTCTTCCCCTCGGCGCTCGCCGTCGGGCTCGTGCTCTTCCTTTCAGCTGCCGGCGAGGGGCTGGGCCGACTTCTGACTCCGCTTCTCTTCCTGGCAGGCGGACTCACCTTTTTCTCGTCCGGCAACGGCTGGCTGCATGCGCTTCTGCCCCTCGCGGCGTGCGTGGCGATCGGCGCGCTCGTGCGTGCGGCGATCGAGTGGAGGCGAGGAAATCCGTCTCGTTGCGTCGCGCCTTTCGGAGTCGCCCTCGTCATGCTCCCGGCGCTTCTCCGCCAGCCCTTCTTCCTCAGG
>Ga0208716_1000114_pt1 | contig 30678 bp, 25 predicted proteins | sample NGESurdeep092012_8_FD_184482 | JGI IMG/M metagenome (GOLD analysis project Ga0208716, IMG submission 184482) | Arctic peat soil microbial communities from Barrow, Alaska - NGEE Surface sample 415-3 deep-092012 (SPAdes) | ecosystem: Environmental > Terrestrial > Soil > Wetlands > Peat ...
ATGAACCCGAAGGTCAGCTCCACGCTCCAAAGATGAACGGAGTTGGTGTAGTGGCCCAGTGACGTGACGTGCCACCATTCCACGCCGCCGAGTGACAGGACGCAGCCAGAAGCGATCACGACCACCAGCGATGTCAGGGTCAGTACGCCGAAGACGTAGATCCATGACGCGACGTAGACCGGCTGCCGGTCGGGAAGCGCCTGCCCCGGTGGGACGAGCCCTTCGAGCCGGCCGCGCAGTCGGTTGGTCCAGTTCTTCGGATCTTTCGTCTCGCCCGGGCTCAGCTCTCCGGCGCGCGTCGTCATCGACTGCGCCCTTCCTGCTCTTCTTGCTCGTCATGAGTTGGGAACGGCACCACCAGGGCGAGGATGAACAGGAGAATCATCACGGAGATGATCGTCAGGTTGGCCACCGAGATCTGGATGACACCCCAGTTGACGTACTTACCGGGGCCTTCCGCAGCAATGCTTAAGGCACTCATCACAGTTACCTGTTTCGTGTCGTAGTGAACGGGGTCATGACGACGCCGTGAGAACCGTCCAAAGGTAGCGCGTCGAACCTGTCATAAGGGGGAAAACCGGGCAGGCGAGTCGTGATCGTTGTAAGAACGTTCAGTGATTATTGAGCGAATTACTGGGACGCGGTCCTTACCCAGGCTCTGGTGAACCGTCTGCACTGCGACGAGGGGTGTTCAGCACGGACTGCTGGTGCGGTCACCGTGCTGCAGTCACCGTGTGGTGCAGTCACCGTGGCGCGGCTGGGTCGCCGCTTTCTGCGGTGCGACGGATGGACCTTCGGTGCATCACGTCGCTCACCTGGCGCAGGGGAGTCCGGATACGGCCGGCGAAGTGCGCTCCCGCCGAGCGAAGCTGGATGATACCGCTGCTGGGCCATAAGGCTGCCCGGAGCCGTTTCCTGCCATTCCGGGTCTTGGCGGCAGCCCTGAACACCAGCTGGGCATCGGTGGAGAGGTCATCGGCGGGTGGCGGCGACACCGCATAGCGCGAGCGTTCCAGCGTCTGGACAACCCTGCCAAGAGCCTGCGAGGCCTCGCCGTCAAGCAAGGCCTCACGGTCGTAGTAGGCGCGAAGCTGGCGTGGCGTGCGACTTGGCGCGGGCGCGATCCCGAGATCGCTCAGCGATGACGTCAAGAGCTCCCACTCGACCTCTACCCGTCGAGCAGCGGTAGGGGCCGTGCTCAGGCTGCGCCGACGACGCCACAGGCCTGCGATGGGCAGGACCAGGCACCCGAACAACCCGATCAGGAACCCGAGCACGACGGTCCCCCGACCGTGCGTGAGCCACCGAAGTACGGAGGCCGGACTCAGACCGCCCGCCGTACGGGCGCCGCTGTCTGTTGAGGTAGCGCCCAGATCCTTGCGTGCGGTCGTGCCCGGGACGGGGGCTGTGGCTTTGCTCAGGGGGTTCCCGTCGACCGCAGTCCCGGGCGACGTCGCCGGAGTGGCGTACACGGGAGGTGCACCGCGCGATGGCGTTGGTTCGAACCGGGTCCAGCCAATGCCGTCGAGATAAAGCTCCGGCCAGGCGTGGGCATCGGCTGCGATAACGGTCCAGACGCCCTTGACCTTGGTCCCGGGCAAGAAACCGATAGCCATCCGGGCGGGTATTCCGGCAGCCCGCGACATCATCACCATGGCTGTCGCGAACTGGACGCAGTAGCCCCGCTTGGTAGCCAGGAAGTTCGTCAGCGAATCGTAACCGGCACTACTGCCGGACAGGTTCTTCGCTGGCGGGGCCAGGGTCAGGGAGTAGGTGAAACCGCCGTCGGCGCGAAGGTACTCCTGTATGGCCATGGCCTTGTCATAGGTCGAGGTCTTGCCGGCGGTGAGCTGTTCGGACAGGGTGCTGACCGTCTCGACGTACGGCTTCTCAAGCCTCAGGTCCAGGTCGAAGAGGAAGCGCTCGCGGTCACTCAGCGGGGGGGCGCTCCGCAGCATCGCGGCGGTGGGCTCCAGGCGTAGATAGGAGACGGTGTAAGAGTCAGGACGCTGGGCGACCCTGATGCCCTGGGTCTGATAGTCCGCTCCCCACTCGACTCCGCGCAGGTCGGCGCCGACCAGCGGGTATGGGGAAGCCAGATAGGGATCCTGGAGCAGGTTGTGGCGGACGTCCATGGAGAAGGTGCTCCGGGGGACGTCCGGCGAGAGCCCGGTGGGTTCGGGGACCTGGGGGTTCGTGGACAGGTCTGGCTTGCCCGAGCTCGAACGCCAGGGCCTGCCCCACGGGAGCCACACACCTGGCTGGGGGCGGTAGGCGGAGCCGACGGCGACTCGCAGCGGAGGTGGCGAGTTGTCGGCGGTCGTGTACTGCAGCACTGGAGCCGTGCTGCGGTCCTTGAGGTCGGCGGCCAGGTCGAGACTCTCCGAGAACCCCACTCCGTTGGAGCCGTTGCCGGTTGCCGATGAGCTGCGGCCGAGACCGGACAATAGGAATCTGGAGGGAGCCTGGGGCAACACCACCGGCACAGCAACCGCAGCGACCAGCGCCATGGCACCCAGCATCCGCGCCATCGAGGCATGTTCGTAGACGCCGGGGGAGTCGAGACCTTGCGGCACTGGCGTGCGGGCCAGCACGACGGTGGTGCCCCATCGGCGCAGGATCCTGCCATCCGCCCTGGCGACCAGGATGAGCCACATTGCGGCAGCCGCAAGGAAGAAGATCACAGGCAGCGTGGAACCCCGGTTGGCGACCGCGGCCAGATACATGGTCAGCAGCGGAAGTCCGGCCAGTGAGGGGGAGCTGCGGGTGACGGCGAGGTAGTCGACAAGCAGGGCGATCAGGCCCAGAGCGCAACCGACGACGAGTATCAGCCCTGGTGTCGTGGGCGCCGGCGCTGCGTAGTGTTGCGCAGTGGCCACGGCCTCACGAATGAGCCTGCCCGCGTACCCCAGCGTCTCGAACGTCGGCAGACCGTGCCAGAGATGGCCCTGGCCATAGACTGCGCCCGCCGCGAGGATCAAACACGTCAACTGCGCCATCAGGACCTGCCAGCCATGCAGGGCCAGCGACCTGGCGCCGAGGCCACTGAGAACGATCACCGCCAGGAGCATTACCGTCCCCCGCAGCCAGGTCGGCTCAACCAGCAAGGTGGAGATCGGCCAGGCCGCTGTCAGCGTCGCGAATGCGGCCAGCGTCGAGTCGATCCCATGGCGCGCATGGCTCGCGTGGCCCTTCATCGCCCGGCCTCGATCATGACCGCTCTTCGGGCGGAGATGATGCTCCATGCCTGGGCGACCGTCATGCCTGCGCTCACGACGCAGGAGCTCCATCCTGCAGCGGCGACCATGTCTGCCAGCGCCAGCGGACGATCCGTGGGTGCCCCGGGTCGTGGTCCGGCAAAGCTGGCGGTATCCAGGAGGATCAGCAGGCCGGTTCCTTCCGGCCGGCGCAGGGCCGCGGTCCGTCGGAGCAGGGCCTCGTCCTGGTCCGTGACGATGGCGACCACCAGGCCGCCGGTCGAGGTCAGGGGATGCGCCCAGCGGAGCACCTCTTCAAACTGTCGGGAAGCGCCGAGCTGGGCCATCGCAAGCGAGGCCAGTGCATCGTCGATCTCGACCGTCTTCGCAGCCTGACCCTCGGCAGCCGTCTCGCTGCTCGCCAGGTGCAGTGAGTAGTGGCGCTCGGAAAGGTGCGCGGCGATGGACGCTGCTGCGGTGACGGCCCATTCGAAGGACCCCATGGTGCCGGAGCCCTGGTGCCCGGCCGTGCGCGAGTCCAGGACAATGACGGCGCGACGCCTGGCCGGGGGGTCTTCCTGGCGCACCATCAGCTTGGAGCGGTGGGCTGTCGTTGGCCAGTGGATACGGCGCAGGTCGTCGCCATCTCGGTAGCTGCGGACGGTCACGTCGTCCTCACCGTGCAGGGCGATCATGTGGGGGATGGCGCCTTCCGCGCCGATATCCCTGGTGCGGGGGCGCCCACGGCCGAGGATCTCGATGCGGGGCAGGACGAGGATTTCGGCGGAGCCGGGCAGCGATGCGGTGATCCTGGCCAGGCCGTACGGGTCCTCCTTGCGCAGTGTCAGGGGGCCCAGCCGGTATCGTCCGCGGACCTGTGAGCGGATCTGGTAGTCCACCTCACGCCTCTCGCCCGGCTCCATGGCCGGCAGCACGAAACGCGGTCGATCCCCCAGCAGGTAATGGACACGCTCCTCGGCGAGCTGAAGCTGGGTGCGCCTGCCCGAGGTGTTCTCGAGGACCAGGGCGACGCTCGCGGTCTGGTCGACGACGAGCCGGGCCGGGTTGACGATGCGGGTGACCTCGACGCTGTTGAGGTTGCGCCTGGTATTCAGGGCGGACAGCAACGGCAACGCGAACAGGAGCGCGCCGACCCGGGTGATGTCCGTGAAACCGAGCAGCAGTCCGCCGATCAGCAACGTCAGGCCAGCTGCCATGAAGGCACGGCCGCGAGTTGTGAGCACCCCCCGGATGCGGGTCGTCTGGGTCACCGTCGGTGTTCCCGTCCCGGCCTCAGCCCTGGCTTTTCCTTCATCCGTAGACCGTTCAGCGCGCTGAGGACGGAAGGGGGACTCGCTGGACGATTTCGTGGATGACATCGGCGCAGGTGCGTCGGGCCACCTGAGCCTCACCGGACGGGATCATCCGGTGAGCCAGGACGGGCTCAACCAGCGCCTGAACATCGTCGGGAAGGACGTGGTCGCGCCCCGCGAGGGCGGCATACCCCCGGGACGCGCGAAGGAGATGCAGGCTGGCGCGAGGTGAGGCGCCGAGGCGCAGCGCAGGCGAGACGCGGGTCGCGTGGGTGAGGTCGACGATGTACTGCTTGATGGCCGGGCTGGCGTACAGCGTCCGCACGATCTCGATGAGCTTGGCGACGGTCTCGCCGTCGGTCACCGGAGCCATCTCATGGAGCGGGAAGGCGCCACCGTGGTTGTCGAGAACCGCGACCTCTGCTGCGGCGGAGGGGTAGCCCATCGAGATGCGGGCCATGAAGCGGTCGCGCTGGGCCTCGGGCAGGGCGTAGGTGCCCTCCATCTCGATCGGGTTCTGGGTGGCCATCACGATGAAGGGTTTGGGTAGCTCGTAGGTCTCCCCGTCGACCGTCACCTGGCCCTCCTCCATGCATTCCAGCAGTGCGGACTGCGTCTTGGGGGAGGCGCGGTTGATCTCGTCACCGACCACGACGTTCGCAAAGATCGCGCCCGGCCGGAACTCGAAGTCGCGCACGTCCTGGTTGAAGACGCTGACCCCGGTGATGTCGCTGGGCAGAAGGTCGGGAGTGAACTGCACCCGACGCACCGAGCAGTCGATGGACTTGGCCAACGCCTTGGCGAGCATGGTCTTTCCAACGCCCGGGACGTCCTCGATCAGCAGATGGCCCTCGGCCAGGAGGACGGTGATCGCGGTGGCGATGACATCCGGCTTGCCCTCGATGACGGTCGCCATGGCCAGGCGGATCCTGCTCGTCACGTCGGTCACCAGCTCGAGTCCTGCCTGGTCGATTCTCGAGTCCCGCATGACCTGATCTTGCACGAGTCTCTCGTGCGGGGTGCCGATCAGCTTCACAGTTCCTCCCTGTCCTTCCTCGATCTTGCCCCACTTCGCCTCATCCGTCACCGGTGCCCTCGAAGAGACGGACGTTGCGGGATTCCCGCTCCACGAACGGGCCACGGCGCTGACCTGTGCAAAGGGGTTGTCAAACGGCAGATTGTCGCTCAGATTGCGTTGACCGTGGTGCAAAGTGGAGTAACGTGGAGGGCGGTGGAGATAGGTAATTGTCAATGATCCGACTCGGGTCATCGAAAGGGGGAAAGGCGCTGTGTTCCTTGGTACGCACAACCCCCGACTCGACGACAAGGGCCGTCTCTTCCTGCCCGCCAAGTTTCGCGACCGTCTGGCCAGTGGTCTGGTGATCACCCGGGGTCAGGAACGGTGCCTCTACGTCTTCCCGATGGATGAGTTCGTCCGAGTGGCTGAGACCATGCGCAACGCACCCGTGACGAGCAAGGTCGTTCGCGACTATCTGCGGGTGTTCCTGTCCGGTGCCTCGGATGAGATCCCTGACAAGCAAGGCAGGGTGACCGTCCCCTCGACGCTGCGCGAGTATGCCGGACTCACCCGCGACTGCACCGTCATCGGCGCTGGATCGCGGGTCGAGCTGTGGGACACGAACGCGTGGAACACCTACCTCGCAAGCACCGAGCAGGCTTTCGCCGACCAGTCCGAGGAGGTGATTCCCGGACTCCTGTGACTCGCGCAGCGGCGATCAGCCGAGCCCTGTGGTCAGGTCTCCACCCGCTTCGCGTCCCGACCTCACTTCCCCGTTGTCGGGCCGCACCTACTTGAAGCGGTTGGAGACCTGAAACCAGGGACCAATCGACCTAAAAGCAAAGAAGGACCCCTCCAGACACGAGAGAAAGACATGCCGATGAACGCTCGCCGGACCGCCGGGGATCTTCACGTCCCTGTTCTGCGCGATCGCATCGTCGAGCTGCTCGCACCTGCACTGCAGGAGTCGGGCGCGGTCATGGTGGACGCCACGCTGGGGATGGGCGGTCACAGCGAGTCGATCCTTGAGGTGTGCCCGGGTGCCCGCATTGTCGGCATCGACCGCGACCACGAGGCCCTCAGTCTTGCCGGTGACAGGCTGGCTCGCTTTGGTGACCGGTTCACCCCCGTGCACGCGGTGTATGACGAGCTGCCGCAGATCCTTACCGACCTTGGGCTCTCAGCGCGGTTGTCGGTGCACGCGGTGCTGCTCGACCTCGGTGTGTCCTCGCTGCAGCTCGATGAGGAGGAGCGAGGGTTCGCCTACCGGCATGACGCCCCTCTGGACATGCGGATGGACCAGGACAGCGGCATCACCGCGGCTCACGTTCTCAACACGTATGACCAGGCCGATCTTGAGCGGATCCTGCGTGAGTATGGCGAAGAGCGGTTCGCCAAGCGCGTCGCCTCGGCCATCGTGCGTGAGCGTGCCCGACAGCCCTTCACCAACTCCGCGCGCCTGGTCGAGCTGCTTCGCTCGGCGATCCCTGCCGCATCGCAGAAGAGCGGTGGGCACCCCGCCAAACGCACCTTCCAGGCGTTGCGAATCGAGGTCAACGGTGAGCTCGAAGCGCTGAAGGCCGCGCTTCCGGCGGCGCTGGACGCACTTGCGGTGGGCGGTCGTATTGCCGTCCTGAGCTACCACTCACTCGAGGACCGGCTCACCAAACAGACCCTGTCTGCCGGTGCTCACAGCGGCACCCCCGTCGGCCTTCCGGTTGAGCTCCCCGAGCTCGCGCCGTACCTGCGCCTGCTCACCCGCGGAGCTGAAGAGCCGACTGCCTCAGAAATCAGCCTCAACCCACGCGCAGCATCGGCCCGGTTGCGTGCAGCCGAACGTACCCGGGTCTCGAAAGGACACCTCGCATGAGTCAGATGACATCCACAGCGCGAGTTGGCGCGCGAGCCCTCAACCGGCCGATCACGGAGACGCCCAGACTGCGCGTGGTCACCGGGGCACCTCTGCGGCACGGCGGGGCCGCGTTCGGCATCCTCTGCGCAACCTTGCTGGCGATCGGGCTGATCGGGCTTCTGTTGCTCAACACAGCTCTGGCCCAGGGCTCCTTCACCCTGCACGATCTGCGGACCGCCTCCGATCAGCTGACTGACGCCCAAGGCGCCCTCAACCAGTCACTGGATGCGTCGAAGTCCCCAGCCAACCTGGCGATGAGGGCGACCAGCATGGGGATGGTGCCGGCAGGGTCCGCAGCTTTCCTGCGGCTCTCCGACGGCAAGGTCATCGGCGTGGCGAAGCCGGCGCCCCCAGCTCCCGCATTTACCGTGGTTGGGACACCGTCAGCACCAGCGCCGGCGGCAGCCAAGCCGGCCAACACAGCACCGGTGGTAGCCAAGCCGGCCAACACAGCAGAAGCCACGGCTGCAACGAAGCCTGACAATCCTGCATCAGCTGCAGCGAAGCCGGCCGAGCCAGCAAAGAGGTGAGCTCGTGAAGCACCCCCAGACCCCTGGCCGCCGAAGCTCGGGTGGAGCGGGCGATACCCGCTCCACCCGAGCTTCGGCATCTGGTGTGTCTTCAGGCAAGGTGGTTCGTCGTCGATCGCCCGAAGGCAGCGGCGCCCGGCCTTCCCGAAAGTCCTCAGCAGCTACGCCTGGCAGATCACGCCCTCACAAGCCGGCTACCCGCAGGTCGTCGACGTCCCAGAGCGCAGGTACCGGTTCTCCCCGCCGGCCGGGCAGGCCTCCGTCCCGACCGGCTCGAATCGGCGTCCACCCCGAGCGCCGTGTCCGACTTCTTCTGCTGACGGGGCTCTTCGTGCTCAGCCTGTTCGGTGCACAGCTCTTCCGGTTGCAGGCTCTTGACTCCTCGGCCATGGCCAACACCGCTCTCAAGAGCCGACTGAGCATCGTCGCGGTGCCTGCACTTCGGGGCGACATCAGGGCATCGAACGGCGTGGTGCTGGCCACCAGCATCGAGCGTCGCAATGTGACGGCGGACCAGACCGCGGTGCCGACATACCAGAAGAAGGTCAACCGCGTCAGCGTCACGGTCGGCGTTGCAGGGGCGGCCGCGGACCTCGCACCGATCCTGGGCAAGTCCGAGGGCGAGCTCTACGCGACGCTGACCGGAGCCAAACGGTTCGTGTATGTCGCCAAGGATGTCTCAATGTCGGACTGGAGCAGGATCCGAGCCTTGGGGATCCCTGGTATCTACAGTGAGCCGACGTCGAAACGTTCCTACCCGACCTCTTCGTCGGCGGCCTCGCTGGTGGGCTGGGTGCGCGGTGACGGGTCAGCCGGTGGTGGCCTCGAGCTGTTGTTGAACAAGCAGCTGCAGGGCAAGCCGGGCGAGTCCACCTACGAGCAGTCCAGGGACGGCCGCACCATCACCACCGGCGAGCAGCAGATCACTCCTGTCGTTCCCGGTCTCGACGTTCGGCTGACGATCGACAGTGATCTGCAGTGGTTCGCCCAGAATGCGATTGCCCAGAAGGTCAACGAGACCCAGGCACTGTCAGGGACCGTCGTGGTGATGAATGTCAGAACCGGTCAGCTGGTCGCCGTCGCGTCCTACCCGACCTTCGACCCGAACAACATCGCCAAGGCCACCGGCAACCTTGGCAACAACGCCTTCCAGGAGGCATTTGAGCCGGGATCCATAGCCAAGGTCATGACGGCGGCGGCCGCCCTCCAGGAGGGCGTCGCGACGCCGGCCACTCCTGTGACAGTCCCCAACAGGCTGCCGCGTGGGGGCCAGCTGTTCCGGGACTCCCATGACCACGGCGTCGAGAATCTGACGTTCGCCGGCGTGATTGCCCAGTCGAGCAACATCGGCACCATGATGGTCGGCGAGAAGGTCCCGCCGGCCACCCTCGAGAAGTACTTCCGCAGCTTCGGGGTTGGTCAGCCGACCGGAATCCACTTTCCTGGTGAGACGCCGGGCATCTTCGCCCGGGCCCAGGACTGGAGTGACTCCCAGCGCTACACCGTCATGTACGGCCAGGGGCTGGCGGTCAGCGCCATCCAGGCCGCCGGTGTCTTCCAGACCATCGCCAACGGGGGAGTGCGCGTGCCCCCGACTCTGGTGGCCAGCACCCAGAACGCCGACGGCACCGTGACGCAGACGCCGCCCACCACCCCGGTGCGGGTCATTTCCCCATCGACTGCCACGACGCTCAGCCAGATGCTCGAGTTCGTCGTCGGTGACGGCGGCACCGCCAGCCAGGCGAAGATCGCCGGCTATCGCGTCGCAGGCAAGACCGGGACTGCTGACCGCATTGGCGCCAACGGTCGCTACTCGGGCAAGACCGCGTCCTTCATCGGCTTTGCCCCTGCCGACAAGCCGCAGCTCGTGGTCGCGGTGATCCTGCAGAACCCGATCCGCGGATACTACGGCGGGTCGACCGCCGGCCCGGTGTTCAAGGACGTCATGACCTATGCGCTCCAGGAGTTCGGGATTCCTCCTACCGACACCCCGCCGCCTGTCATGAAGCTCAAGATCGAGGACGCGCCGATATCTGCGGACAACGCGGAGGCAGCCTTGCAGTCGCAGTCGGGTCTCCAGCCCCCGACAGCCGCCCGGTAAAGTCACGCCCGTGGTGAACCCGTGAACGCGAATCCGCGTCCCCTGTCCCCGCACGCCGTCACCCTGTCGTCGGTGGCTGAGTGTGCTGGGGTTCCGCGGACCCCGCACGGAGTCATTGACTCTCGTGTCGTCGTGACCGGGGTGACCCTGGACTCGCGCGCCATCCGGCCCGGAGATCTGTATGCGGCACTTCCGGGGGCCAATGTGCACGGTGCCCGCTTCGTGGGAGCGGCGGTCGGCCTCGGCGCGGTTGCCGTGCTGACCGACCCGGCCGGGGCGGCACTTCTCGCGTTGGGCGAGATAACCGTGCCAGTTCTGGTGGTTCCAGACCCCCGGGCCGCACTGGGCGCCGTTGCGGCAATGATCTACGGCCGGGCCAGCGAGACGCTGACCATGCTGGGGATCACCGGTACCAACGGCAAGACGACGACGGCATACCTGCTCGACTCGGCATTGCGCGCCCTCGGGTGCGTGACAGGGCTGATCGGCACGGTCGAGACACGCATCGGCGAGGACCGGATCAAGAGCACCCGGACCACGCCAGAGTCCTCTGACCTGCATGCCTTGTTCGCCGTGATGCTTGAGAGCGGTGTGGACACGTGCACGATGGAGGTGTCCAGTCACGCCCTGGCCCTTCATCGCGTCGACGGTGTGCGCTATGACGTGGCCGCCTTCACCAACCTGTCGCAGGACCACCTCGACTTCCACGGGTCGATGGAGGACTACTTCCTGGCCAAGGCGTCGCTGTTCACCCCCGAGAGAGCAGTTCGGGCTGTGGTGTGCGTGGACGACGAATGGGGCCAGCGTCTGGCCCGGGAGTCTGCAGTGCCCGTGGTGACGGTCTCGTCGCGTCAGGACCTCGCGGCCGACTGGCAGATCCTGACCACCGGGCCGGGCGAGTCTGCGTTCGAGCTCGCCGGCGGCGATCGGCGACTGTCACTCCGGTCGGCTCTGCCAGGAGACTTCAACAGGGTCAACACTGCAGTGGCAGCCCTGGTGCTCCTGGCTGCCGGCCACCCGATGAATGCCATCGAGGCGGCCCTGGCTGCTGACCCGCATGTGCCTGGCCGGATGGAGAAGGTCGTCCTGACGGGCATCGACGATGCCGACCAAAGCCACACCGACCAAAGCCACACCGACCAGACCACTGCCGACCAGACCACTGCCGACCAGACCACTGCCGACCAGAGTCGACTGCCGCTCGCTGTCGTCGACTTCGCGCACACTCCTGACGCCGTGGCTGCAGCTTTGAGAGCATTGCGGCACAGCACCCCTGGGTCGCTGATCGTTGTGCTTGGCGCCGGCGGAGACCGGGATCGCGGCAAACGAGCGGCCATGGGCGAGGCCGCTGCGGCACATGCAGACCTCGTCATCGTCACCGATGACAACCCGCGGTCCGAGGATCCGGCGACCATCCGCGCGGCCGTCCTGGCCGGAGCGGTTGCCCAGGAACGATCGACCCGGTCGGTCCCCGGGCGGATCCGTGAGATCGCCGACCGCGCCGCAGCCATTCACGAAGCCGTCGCCGTTGCCGGCGCGGGCGACACCGTCGTGGTCCTCGGCAAGGGACACGAGAGCGGTCAGGAGACGGCGGGCGTGGTCCACCCATTCGACGACCGGACGCATCTGAGAGCAGCATTGACGGAGCGCAGCGCATCTCGCAACCCATCTATGGAGACCGCAGCACCTATGGAGAACACCGTCGGCCATTCCGTGACTCATGCCAACCATGGCGAGACCAAGTGATCGCCCTCAGGCTCAGTGAGATCGCCCAGATCACCGGTGGCGAGGTCTTTGACGCCATCGACGCCACTGACGCCGGGGGCACGCACGCTGCGGGCGCGGATCCTCTGGTGGACGGACCGGTGGTCACCGACTCACGGGAGGCCGATCGTGGCAGCCTCTACGTCGCGCGCATCGGTGAGGACCTGGACGGCCACCAGTTCGCCGCGGCGGCTCGCTCCCGGGGCGCTGTCGCCGCACTCGCCTCGCGGCCGGTCGCTGACCTGCCGTCGGTCGTGGTCCAGGACGTGCAGGCAGCGTTCGTAGCGCTGGCTCACGCCCTGGTGGAACGCAGCCCCAAGACGGTCGTCATCGGCATCACCGGGTCCTCTGGCAAGACCAGCACGAAGGACCTGCTGTCTTCGGTCCTGCAGCGCCAGGGTGAGACGGTCGCGAACGTGGGATCCCTCAACTCCGAGGTCGGAGTCCCGCTGACCGTCTGCCGGATCACGGCCACCACGGCCTACCTCGTGCTCGAGATGGGTTCCCGGGGGCTGGGTCACATCGACTACCTCACCCGGATCGCCCAGCCCCAGATCGGGGTCGTTCTCAACGTGGGGACCGCACACGTGGGGGAGTTCGGCTCGCGTGAGGCCATCGGAAAGGCCAAGTCCGAGCTCGTACAGGCTTTGCCCGCCACGGGATTCGCCGTCCTGAACGCAGACGACCCGATTGTGTGGGGTATGGCGAGTCAGACCCGCGCACACGTCATAGGGGTTGGGGAGTCGACCGAGGCAGCCGTCCGGGCGCTGGACATCTCGCTCGACCCCCAGGGTCGTGCGTCCTTCACCCTGGCCACCGGTCAGGGCACCGCCCCGGTCGTCCTCAGGTTCCACGGGGAGCACCACGTCGGCAACGCCCTCGCCGTCGCGGCCGTCGCGCTGGCAGTCGGTATGCCGTTGGGCGACGTCGCCACGGCGCTGGGAGACGCGAGACCGATGAGTCGATGGCGAATGGAGGTCCACGAGCGCGCCGATGGCGTCACGATCGTCAATGACGCCTACAACGCCAACCCGGACTCGATGCGCGCAGCGCTCAAGGCGCTGGCGGCCATGGGCCACGACCGACGAACCTGGGCTGTGCTTGGCGAGATGCTTGAGCTGGGGCCCGAGTCTGCCGGTGCGCACGAAGCCCTGGGCCGGCTCGCCGTGAGCCTGGGCGTCTCGCGCGTGGTCGCCGTGGGTCAGGGGACCCAGCCGATCGACGCCGGCGCACGCGACGAGGGCTCGCGCGACTCGAACTGTCGCAGCGATCCGGAGTCGACCTGGGTCCCGGACACCGACGCCGCCTATGCACTGCTCCGGCAGCACCTCGCCCCCGGTGACATCGTGCTGGTCAAGTCCAGCCGTGACGCGGGGCTGCGGTGGCTCGGGGACCGTCTGCTCGAGGACGCCGGCTCAGAGGTCCCCTCGTGAAGGCCGTGCTCCTCGCGGGACTGATCTCGCTGGTCGTGTCGTTGCTCGGCACCCCGTTGTTCATCAAGTTCCTGGTCGGTCGGGGTTATGGCCAGTTCATCCGCGACGACGGACCGACCTCACATCACACCAAGCGTGGCACCCCCACCATGGGCGGCGCGCTCATCATCGGGGCCTCGCTGCTGGCCTATGGCGGCGCGCACCTGTTCACCCTGACACCGCTGACGGTCAGCGGGATCCTGGTGCTCTTTCTGATGACAGGCCTGGGAGTCGTGGGATTCCTCGACGACTACATCAAGATCTCCAAGCAGCGCAGCCTGGGGTTGCGCACCAAGCAGAAGCTGGCCGGGCAGACCCTGGTGGCGGTGATCTTCGCTTTCCTTGCGTTGCAGTTCCCCAACAGCCGGTTCCGCACTGCGGCGGTGCCCTTCGTGTCCTTCGTCCGTGACACGAACGTCAACTTCGCCTTCGCCGGCACGGGACTCGGAGTCATCCTGTTCGTACTCTGGGCCAACCTGATGATCGCCGGCACCAGCAACGGCGTGAACCTCACCGACGGCCTGGACGGGCTGGCTACCGGCACGAGTGTGATGGTGTTCGGCTCCTACGTGCTGATCGCCATCTGGCAGTTCAACCAGAACTGCCAGAGCAACCCGGGCGTCAACTGCTACGAGGTCCGCGACCCGCACGACCTGGCTGTGGTGGCTGCTGCGCTCATGGGCTCCTGCTTCGGCTTCCTGTGGTGGAACGCTTCCCCGGCCAAGATCTTCATGGGCGACACCGGGTCGCTGGCTCTCGGTGGTGCCATGGCCGGTCTTGCCATCACCACCCGCACAGAGCTGCTCGTGATCATTCTTGGCGGACTCTTCGTCATCATCACGCTCTCGGTGATCATCCAGGTCGGTTCGTTCAAGATGACAGGCAAGCGCGTGTTCAGGATGGCCCCTCTCCAGCACCACTTCGAGCTCGCCGGCTGGGACGAGATCACCATCGTCATCCGGTTCTGGATCATTGCCGGGCTGTTCGTCGCGTTGGGGCTCGGTGTCTTCTATGCGGAGTGGGTCGTCGGATCAGGGTGAGTCAGCTGTGAAGAGTTCTGAGGATTTTGACCCGAGCTACGAACCCCGCCAGGGGTTGCGTAACCTCACCCACCGCGACGCCGACTGGTCAGCGCTGCGCATCCTGGTCGCCGGTCTCGGTGTCAGCGGGTTCGCGGCGGCTGACGCCCTCTCGGAGCGCGGTGCCATCGTCACCGTGGTCAGTGCCGACGCCACTGCCGCCATTGAGGAACGTGCCCAGATCCTGCAGATCCTGGATGTGGACGTTCGTCTGGGGCCCGAGCATCTGCTCGGAGTGCCCGAGGGCACAGAGCTGGTCGTGACCTCACCCGGCTTTCGCCCCGACCACCCTCTGCTACTCGCCGCGGCCGCACGCGGCATACCGGTCTGGGGTGAGGTCGAGCTCGCCTGGCGTATGCGTGCGCAGTCCGGTGCGGCGCCCTGGATCACGATCACCGGAACCAACGGCAAGACGACGACGGTCAAGATGCTCACGTGCATGCTGCGCGCCGCCGGGTTGCGCGCGGCGAGTGCGGGGAACGTCGGCACGCCGCTGCTCGAGGCGGTGCTGCACCCCGATCCGTATGACGTGCTGGCCGTCGAGCTGTCCAGCTTCCAGCTGCACTGGCAACGGTCGGTGGCCCCTTTTGCGTCAGCCTGTCTCAACCTCGCGCCTGACCACGTCGACTGGCATGGATCCATGCAGGAGTATCGCCGGGCCAAGGCCAAGGTTTATGCGGGCACCCGGATCGCCTGCGTCTACAACGTGCAGGACCCGGCCACGGAGGAGATGGTCATGGATGCCGATGTCGTGGAGGGCTGTCGCGCCATCGGTTTCACCCTTGGCGTTCCGGGTCCGTCCATGCTCGGGTTGGTCGACGACGTGCTGGCCGACCGCGCGTTCGTCGAGCAGCGCAAGAGCTCCGCCGCGGAGCTGGCCACTCTGGCGGACGTGCGGGGAGACTCCCCGTCGGTGGCTCCGCACAATGTGGCCAATGCCCTGGCAGCCGCGGCACTGGCCCGCGCCTACGGTGTCGGACCGTTGTCGGTGCGCGACGGCCTGCGCGCCTTCGTCCCTGACCCCCACCGGATCGCCGACGTGGCAACTGTGGACGGAGTGCGCTTCATCGATGACTCCAAGGCCACCAACCCGCACGCCGCCGGTGCCTCTCTGGTCGCCTTCGAGCACGTTGTGTGGATCGCCGGGGGACTGCTGAAGGGCGCCGATGTCGATGCGCTGGTCCAGTCGGTTGCTGGTCGGCTACGCGGTGTGGTCCTGATCGGGGCCGACCGTGAGCAGATCGCCCAGGCGTTGATGCGACACGCACCAGATGTCCCCGTGGTCGACGTGCCCGACACGGACACTGGAGTCATGGACCTCGTGGTGGCTCGTGCCAGCGACCTGGCACAACCCGGCGATGTGGTCCTGCTCGCGCCTGCCGCAGCGTCGATGGACATGTTCGCCAACTATGGCGTCCGTGGCGAGGCGTTCGCCGAGGCGGTGCACCGCCGGGCGAGCCGACAGGGAGGGCCCGACGCGTGACCACCACCTCGCGATGGCCCGGCTCATCGGCCGGCCCGGGAGGCAAGGACCCAGCCTCGGTATCGGCTGGGTCGTCGACGTGGCGTAGGGCACTGCCGCGGCTGGAACGCCTCGAGTCCCCGGTCACGACCTACTATCTGCTGCTCAGCGCGACGGCGATGCTCGTCATCATCGGCTTGGTCATGGTGCTGTCCGCCTCAAGCGTGACGTCCTACCAGTACACCAACTCGTCCTTCACGGTCTTCTTCAACCAGCTGCGGTACGCGGTCATTGGCGTCATTGGCGCCGTCGTGGCCACCCGGTTCTCGGTGACCACCTGGAAGAGGTTGTCCGTGCCACTGCTGGCGGTCGCCATCTTCCTTCAGTCCCTGGTCTTCGTGCCGAGCCTGGGCGTCAAGGTCAACGGCAACCGCAACTGGATCCATATCGCCGGTCAGCAGGTTCAGCCTTCTGAGTTCGCCAAGGTCGCGCTGGTCCTGTTCGGCGCCACGGTGTTGGCCAAGAAACGGCGCAATCTGGGCAAGCTCATGCATGTGGCGGTGCCACTGGTGTTCCCGGCCGGCGGTCTGCTGTTGCTGCTTGTGCTCGGCGGTGGCGACCTCGGCACCGGGCTGGTGCTCCTGGCCATCCTGGCCGGGATGCTCTTCGTGGCCGGCGTCCCCGCGCGGATGTTCTTCCTGACCGGAGCGTTGGCGGCGGGTCTGGCCGCAACCCTGGCGCTGAACAGCGTCAACCGGATGGGCCGCATCCACTCCTGGCTGGCCGGGTGCACGGACCCGAACAAGTGCTTTCAGACGATCCACGGCCAATACGCCCTGGCCGACGGGGGATGGTGGGGTGTCGGCCTGGGCGCCAGCCGGGAGAAGTGGTCGTGGCTGCCCGAGGCCCACAACGACTTCATCTTTGCCGTCATCGGTGAGGAGCTGGGTCTGCCAGGCACACTGGTGATCATTGCGCTCTTCGGCCTGCTGGCCTATGCGTGTTACCGGCTTGTCCTGCGCAGCGATGACTTCTTCGTCCGTGTCGCGACCGCTGGGGTAATGGTCTGGATCCTCACGCAAGCCGTGATCAACATAGGCTCGGTCATCGGGCTGTTGCCGGTCATCGGCGTTCCGCTGCCCCTAGTCTCTAGTGGAGGGTCAGCCTTGATGGCAACGTTGTTCGCCTTGGGGATGCTGCTGTCGTTCGCCCGCAACGAGCCGGGTTGCCGTGAGGCCCTGGCCGCCCGGCCGGGCGTGGTGCGTCGCTCGCTTGCGGTTATGCCGACGCGCCGGGGCCGCAGCTCATGAGTGCTGGACCGGGGCATTCCTCGGTGCCGTTGAAGTCGGTACTGCTTGCCGGTGGCGGTTCGGCTGGTCACGTGTCCCCGCTGCTGGCTCTCGCGGACTGCCTGCGTCGCAGGGACCCTGACCTGATCGTGACGGCTCTGGGCACCCAGAAGGGTCTCGAACAGCGGTTGGTGCCGGCCCGCGGATACGACTTGCGAACCATTCCCAAGGTGGCTTTCCCGCGTCGGCCCGGAGCTGCTCTCGTGCGACTGCCCGGCGCGCTCAAGGCGGCCATCGATGCGGCCGGCGAAGTGATCGACGAGACGGCTCCCGACGTCGTGGTGGGTTTTGGTGGGTACGTCTCGACGCCGGCCTATCTGGCTGCGCGTAGGCGGGGGATCCCCATCGTCGTCCACGAACAGAACTCCCGGCCCGGTCTGGCGAACCGTCTGGGTTCCCGTATGACGCCTTACGTCGCAACGACATTCGCCTCCACGTCCCTGCCGCACGCCAGAGTCATCGGTATGCCGTTGCGTCGTGAGATCGCCCGGCTGGACCGGCCGGCGGACCGTGCCCGGGCGTTGGCGCATTTCGGGCTCGAGGACCACCATCCGACGTTGCTGATCACCGGGGGGTCTCTGGGGGCTCAACGGCTGAACGCGGCCTTCGCCTCACGGGTCGACTCTCTGCGGGCACACGGCATACAGGTGCTGCACATCACTGGACTGGGTAAGGAGTTCGCGCACGACTCGAAGGTGGTCGGACCGCCGTATGTTGTTGCAGGCTATGTCGATCGGATGGACCTGGCGTACGCCGCGGCCGACCTTGTGGTTGCCCGGGCCGGGGCCAACACCGTCTGCGAGCTGACCGCGGTCGGGCTGCCGGCGGTCTATGTACCTTTGCCGATCGGAAACGGCGAGCAGCGGTTCAATGCCACTGACGTCGTCGCGGCCGGTGGCGGCATCCTGGTCGACGACTCAGCCTTGACGCCCCAGTGGGTCGACGAGACCTTGGTGCGCCTGGTGACCGACGGGCCGCGGATGGCCAAGATGGCGCAGGCCGCCGCCACCGTCGGGGAGCGAGAGGCGGACGAACGGCTGGCCGACCTCGTTGCGATTGCTGCGCACTCGTGGGACGCCCGATGAGCGATCCGGCATCCGACGACGGCCAACCACCCTCGACGTCCACGTCCTACGTCCATGACGCCAACGGGTCGAACGGCCGCTTCGACTTCACCGCGGAGGTGCCGGCCGCCAGCAGCCTGGGCGCTGTGCACTTCATCGCGATCGGTGGTGCGGGAATGTCGGGCGTTGCCCGGGTGATGTTGGCTCGGGGAATGGCGGTCAGCGGGTCCGACGCCAAGAAGTCCCTCGTCCTCGCGGCCCTGGAGGCCGAGGGGGCGCAGGTCCACATCGGCCACGACGTCGCCAATCTCGGCGACGCTGACACGGTCGTTGTCTCCTCGGCAATCCGTGAGAACAATGTCGAGCTTCAAGAGGCCCGTTCGCGTGGTCTTCGGGTGCTGCACCGATCTCAGGCCCTTGCATCGGTGATGCAGGGGAGCCGGCGGGTCGCTGTCGCCGGCGCCAACGGCAAGACCACGACCACGTCGATGCTGGTGGTCGCCCTGCAGCAATGTGGAGTCGATCCGTCGTTCGCCGTCGGCGGCGAGCTCGCCAAGCACGGCACCAACGCTCACCACGGCACTGGCGAGATCTTCGTGGCCGAAGCCGATGAGAGCGACGGGTCCTTCCTCGTCTATCGGCCCGAGGTTGCCATCGTGACCAACGTGCAGCCTGACCACCTCGACTTCTACGGCACCTTCGGCGCGGTCCAGGCGGCCTACGCCAAGTTCGCCGCTACCGTGCAGCCGGACGGTTTGCTGGTGACCTGTGCGGACGACCAGGGATCTCGCGACCTGTGTGAAGTGGCCAGGAGCGCAGGCACCCGGGTGATCACCTATGGCCTGGCTGCTGATGCGGACATGCGGCTCACCGACGTGGGCGGTGCCGGGATGCACGCGCATGCGCAGCTCATGGCAGGCGGGGTGGGCGAAGCCGGCAGAGCAGTGCTCGGTCGCCTCGATCTCGGCATACCGGGTCGGCACAACCTGCTCAACGCGACCGCCGCGTTCGCGGCCGCCACCGAAGGGCTGGGGCAAGATCCTGGCCGGGTTCTCAAGGGACTCGCCGGCTTCACCGGGACGCGACGCAGGTTCGAGCCCAAGGGCGAGGTGGCAGGTGTGCGGGTTGTGGACGACTACGCGCACAACCCGGGCAAGGTGAGGGCCTTGGTCGAGACCGCCCTGGTCCTTGCCGCTCCCGGACGGCTGATCGTGGTGTTCCAGCCTCATCTCTACTCACGGACCCGTGACTTCGCGGCAGAGCTGGCGACTGCGCTGTCGCCTGCCGACGTCATCATCGTGATGGATGTGTATGCCGCCCGAGAGGATCCGATGCCGGGGGTGAGCGGAGCATTGATCACCGACCAGCTTCTTCTTCTTGGGCCCGGCCACGGCGACAAGGTGGCGGGGTCTCAACCCTCCCCGGGTCAGAGCGTGCACTTCGTGCCGTCCTGGTCCGAGGTCGCTCCTCTGGTGGTCCAGGTTGCCAGGGCCGGCGATCTGGTACTGACCGTCGGGGCCGGTGACGTCACCATGATTGGTCCGGAGATCCTGCGTCTCCTGGGGGGGCGACCGGAGGCGAAACCGGTCGCTCCGGGACAGCAGGGTCGGGTTTGAGCCCGGGCGCCCGTCGAGGCAGAGCTCAGCGTCGCCGTGGAGCTTCCGTTGGGCGTTCCTCTGGACTGCCGTCCTCGCGGGCCAGGTTCGACGCGCGCGCGTCCCGGGTTCGTCGCCGTCCCTGGTTGTTGGCGGCCTGGCTTGCCGTCGCCCTCGCCCTGCTGGGCGCGGGGGTGTGGCTGGTGGAGTTCAGCTCAGTGCTGGTGACCAAGTCGGTCAGGGTCGAGGGAGTCGCGCCGGACGAGGTCTCCATCATCATGAGTCGGGCCGCCGTTCCCATGGGCAGGCCGTTGGCAAAGATCGACACTCGCGCAATCTCCCGGAGGGTGGTTGCGCTGACGGCGTTGGCCGAGGTCACGGTAAGTCGTTCATACCCGAACACGATCCTCATCTCGGCCACCCCCAGGGTGCCGGTCCTTGCTGTGAAGAACCCTCAAGGTCAAGTACAGGTTGTGGATTCTCAGGGCACTGCCTACGCGACGGTGAGCGCGGTACCCAGGGGGGTGCCACTCATCGACACGGTTGAGAACCCGTCGAGCATGGAGTCCCTGCGTGCCGCGATGTCCGTTCTCGGGGCACTTTCCCCGGGGCAGCGCGGCAAGGTCTCTCATGTGACGGTTCTGGGACCGAACATGGTCACGTTCCAGCTGGGCGCGGTCACCGTGGTGTGGGGAGGCGGGTCCGAACCTGAGCTGAAGGTCAAGGTGATGACGGCCCTGCTGAGGCAGAAGGACGTGGGGACGATCGACGTCAGTGCACCGCGGACCCCCGTGATCAGATGAGTCACTCGACACGCCGCCCACAGGGTTGATCAGGGGAGTCTCAGGCTTTACCGTCATCGTGAACAGGGTTGGATTTGCCGTAACCCTTTGGTTGACATCGAGATTCAATCGATGCGCGCGGCAACGCATACGATGCCTTTATCACCCCCCTCAGACTCAGCCGAACGATTCAAGGAGAGGCCAACCGACGTGGCAGCACCGCAGAACTACCTAGCCGTTATCAAGGTCGTCGGCATTGGCGGAGGCGGTGTCAATGCGATCAACCGGATGATCGAAGTCGGTCTCAAGGGCGTCGAGTTCATCGCCATCAACACCGACGCCCAAGCCCTCTTGATGAGTGACGCAGACGTCAAGCTCGACGTGGGTCGTGAGCTGACCCGAGGTCTCGGTGCCGGCGCCGATCCCGAGGTGGGCAAGAAGGCCGCTGAAGACCACTCGGAAGAGATCGAAGAAGTGCTCAAGGGCGCTGACATGGTCTTCGTCACTGCGGGCGAGGGCGGTGGCACCGGCACAGGTGGCGCGCCCGTGATAGCCAAGATCGCCAAGTCCATCGGCGCGCTCACCATTGGGGTGGTCACCCGGCCCTTCACCTTCGAGGGTCGCCGGCGCGCCAACCAGGCCGAGACTGGTATCGCCAGCCTGCGCGAAGAGGTCGACACCCTCATCATCATCCCCAACGACCGACTGCTCTCGATCAGCGACCGTGCGGTCAGCATGCTCGACGCCTTCCGCAGCGCCGACCAGGTTCTGCTCTCCGGTGTCCAGGGCATCACGGACCTGATCACCACACCCGGCCTGATCAACCTCGACTTCGCCGACGTCAAGGCCGTGATGCAGGGGGCCGGCTCGGCCCTCATGGGCATCGGCTCGGCGCGCGGTGAGGACAGAGCCGTCCAGGCTGCTGAGCTGGCGATCTCCTCGCCGTTGCTCGAGGCCAGTATCGACGGCGCGCACGGCGTGCTGCTGTCGATTCAGGGTGGTTCGGACCTGGGGCTGTTCGAGATCAACGAAGCGGCGCGCCTCGTGCAGGAAGCCGCCCACCCCGAGGCCAACATCATCTTCGGCACGGTCATCGATGATGCTCTCGGCGACGAGGTGCGGGTGACGGTTATCGCCGCGGGCTTCGACGGTGGCGGTCCGGTTCGTCGCAACGACGACCGCGCACTTGGCCAGGTCGCTGGTTCGACCCAGCGCCCGACCGCTACCGCGGTCCAACCTCCGCGCGTGGGTCAACCGCCATCGCAGGTCAAGCCGGCGGTCCACCCGGCGCAGGTCCCTGTGGGGAGTCAGACACCCGCAATTCCGGCTCCTGCCAATGGCAGTCAGCCTCCGGCCGACCACCAGCAGGTACAAGAACCGGTCCCGGTCCCCGTGACAGTGGCCAGGCCACCGCGCACGGTCACCTTCGACGACAACGACGACCTGGATGTGCCTGACTTTCTGAAGTAATACCTGCGCGGGGGGCAACACCTGGCAGGGCGGTCGGTCTGGGTTTTCTCCGGGCCGACCGCCCCTACGTTTGCCCAGATGGGGACTCGACCTTTGCCCCGATGCGGACTCGGCTAGCGTGAACACTGTGTTTCATTGGCGTGAGCGGACCCCAGTCGACACCGCGACGGGTGGTCGCGGTGTCGACTGGGGATTCACGTCGGCCAGAGGCGGATCGAGCGTGGGGGACTTTGCCAGCCTCAACCTTGGCGGACACGTCGGGGATGATCCCTCGGCGGTCGAGCTCAACCGAAGGCTGGTTGCCAGCACTCTTGATGTCCAACGAGATCACCTGCTGTTCATGAGCCAGTGCCATGGGTCGGACATTGCGCTGGTGGACGGTCCGTGGCGTGGTGATTCCCCTGAGGTGGACGGCCTCGTGACAACTTCGACTGACCTGGCGCTGGCCGTTCTCGTCGCTGACTGCACCCCGGTGCTGTTGGTCGACCGGGATGCGGGCGTCGCCGCAGCTGTGCACGCGGGGCGTCCCGGGATGATGCAGGGAATCGTCGGACGCGCCGTCGACGCGATGACCGATCTTGGGGCTCGGTCGATCAGCGCGGTGGTCGGTCCGTCTGTGTGCGGGCGCTGCTACGAGGTGCCCGAGGCGATGAGGGCGCAGGCCGCCAGGATCAGTCCCGTAGCGGCGGCCATCTCCTGGCGGGGGACCCCGGCAATTGACGTGGCTGCCGGCGTGGTCGACCAGCTACAGGCGAGATCTGTTGCGGTGAATTGGATCGGGGGCTGTAGTCGCGAGTCCGAGGGGCTCTTCTCCTACCGTCGCAAGCACCGTACGGGTCGTTTCGCCGGGGTCGTCCGGCTGTTGGAAACCCGCACTGAAGGTGGCGTATGAGGTCTGCTCAAGAAGCGGCGGCTCGACGTGAGGAGCTTTCCACCAATCTCCACCAGGTCCATGAGCGCATTGGGTCTGCTTGCCGGGCCGCAGGCCGTCTGCCCGAGGACGTTGCCCTCATCGTGGTCACGAAGTTCTTCCCGGGCTCCGACATCGAGGCGCTGTGTCAGCTCGGCGTGACGGATATCGGGGAGAACCGCGATCAAGAGGCATCGGCCAAGATTGCCGCGTTGCCCTCGGAGGTGCGGCGACGCCTTCAAGTCCATTTCATCGGTCAGCTACAGTCCAACAAAGTCGCCTCGTTGGCGTCCTACGTGGACGTCGTTCACTCGATCGACCGGGACAAGCTGGTCCGGGCGCTTGACCGTGCCGCGACTGCTGCCGGGCGTGACATTGGTGCCCTGGTACAGGTGAGCCTGAGCGGGGACTCACCTGGGCGAGGGCGCGGCGGGATACCGCTGGACGGCGTTGCCGAGCTTGTCAACAGCGTTGCTGCTGCGCCCCATCTCACGCTTCGAGGAGTCATGGCGGTTGCGCCGCTGGGGGTCGACCCGGCCGAGGCTTTCGCGGAGCTGGCCGCCGTGGCGCACGGGGTTCGTGCTGTTCACCCCGCGGCCACCTGGATCTCGGCGGGGATGAGCGCGGATCTCGAGGCCGCGGTGACAAACGGTGCGACACACCTGCGTGTCGGCAGCGCAATCCTCGGTTCGCGCCCGCCATCTGGGTAGTTTTGAAGGGAACAATCGTCGAATGACCTGCAAAACCCGATGACAGTGGACCGTAGTTAAGGAGCTCGAGATGGCTGGGGCACTGCGCAAGACCATGGTGTACCTCGGGCTGGCTGAGGATGAGCGTGACGACGGCTACGAGTCGTACGACGACTACGACGAGCCGCCTGCCCGTCAGGAGGCTCCTGTCCGCCACGAACGGTCCTCCGGTGTGACGTCGCTGCCGGCGCGCACACCCGTGGCCCGGGTCGTCCGTGATGTCGAGGTTGGTGCGCTGAACCGCATCTCGACGATCCATCCACGGACGTACAACGAAGCGAAGAACATCGGCGAGAGCTTCCGCGAGGGGACTCCGGTGATCATGAACCTGACCGACCTAGATGATGCAGACGCGAAGCGCCTTGTGGACTTTGCGGCCGGCCTGGTGTTCGGTCTGCACGGCTCCATCGAGCGGGTCACCAGCAAGGTGTTCCTGCTGTCGCCGGCTCATGTCGAGGTGACGGCAAACGAGGTGGCGCCACCCAAGGCTGCCTCGCGCGGCTTCTTCAACCAGAGCTGATCTGGCCACCTCCGCACCCGGTGGCCTGATCCTCGGCAAAGGCCGTCATGCTAGGCGTCGTGATCTCCGTTCTGATCTTTGTCCTGAACCTGTTTTTTGCCGCCCTCATCTGTCGCCTGGTCCTGGACTGGATCCGCGTGCTGGCCAGAGAATGGCGACCTCGGGGGGTCGTCCTCGTCTTTGCCGAAGCCATCTACACCGTCACCGACCCGCCGCTGAAGTTCCTGCGACGCCTGATCCCGCCGCTCTCCCTGGGGTCGATTCGCCTCGACATGGCGTTTCTGGTGCTGATGCTGGGAGTTTCCTTGGCGGTGGGTTTCCTCCAGAGACTGTGACATCGCGCGGGGCGAATCCGTGTTGACCGATACCCGTTAACCGACACCCGTTAACCGACAAGGTGCTGTCCGTCAGATAGCTGACGGACAGGTAGCTGACCTCAAAGCCATACCCGAATGCGGACTTTGCGGGGGCTCGATATAAGGTAGTGCGGCCCCCCGAACGAATCGACCGAGGTGACTACATGGCGTTCATGCCCGAGGATGTCCTCAACAAGAATTTCACCGCGACTCAGTTCCGTCGTGGCTACGATGAGCATGAGGTCGACGACTTCCTGGATGAGATCGTCGTCGAACTGCGTCGGCTGACCAGCGAGAACGAAGATCTCGCCCAACAGCTCAAAGCCTGCCAGGAAGACAAGGGTGTCATCCCGTCCGGCGCCAAGGACAAGATCGCGGCCGCCAGAGTGTCTGCTGAGCAGGCAGAGAGGGAGTCCGCGGCTCGCATTGCCAAGGCAAACGCCGAAGCCGAGCGTGCAGAGTCACAGGCTGCTGAGCGTCTGAGAGCAGAAAAGGACTCCGGCCTTCGCATTGCCAGGGCGAACGCCGACGCTGACCGGGCGGAGGCGCTGGCGGCTCAGCGCAAGAAGGAAGCAGAGGAAGCCGCGAACGAGATTGCCAGGTCTGCCTTTGCTGTTCCGGCCGCTACCCCTGCCAAGGACCATGGGCGGGCCACTCCTGCCGAGGTCAGTGGTGTCGCAGGGGTAGGCTTGGGCTCAGCGGCTGGCGTGCTCGCCCTCGCGGAGAAGCTGCACGCGGAGTACGTGTCCGAGGGCCAGAAGACTCGCGAGCGTCTCATCGGCGAAGGGCAGCTGCGCCATGACCAGGTCGTTGGCGAGGCCAACGCCAAGCAGGAACAGCTTCGGTACACCGCCCAGACGAAGCACGATTCCCTCATTGCAGAGGCAACTGCGCGGCACGAGCAGATGATCACCGAGGCGCGCGAGCGCGCCGCCGGAATGGTCGCCGAGGCCCAGCAGAAGAGGGCCGAGGTGCTTCAGACACTCGGTCACGAGCGCAGCTTGCTGCAGCAGAAGATCGACGAGCTGAGAACGTTCGAGCGTGACTACCGAGCCCGTCTGAAGTCCCACCTCGAGGGTCAGCTGCGCGAGCTGGATCAGATCGGCGCCGACAACGGCGCCGGCAGCGGTGTCGGCAAGCGGGGCTGATCAAAGGAACGTCGGCTGACCGGCTACCAGCAGCGCAGGCGGGGCCCCGATCCTTACGGTTGGCGCCCCGCTTCCCGTTCTCTCGCCTGGGCCGGTGATCGACTTGGGGAGTCCGCTGTGGACTAACCGAGCAAAGGGCGGCGTTTCTCCATTGAGAACTGCGCCGTATGGCCCTATCCTCACGCACACACGTACGTGTTTCGTGGGGACGACGAAGTGCCATCTTGAAGGGGCCGAGCATGGCTGTGAAGAAGGTGACCTCAGCCGCCAAGCAGAGTGCGCGGCCGAAGAAGGCTTTGCCGACCAAGGCCGTTCTGACCACGGCAAGTGCGACCAAGATGACTGCGGCGAAGGCCACGACGAAGGCAAGGGCGACGAAGGTGACGACGACCAAGGCCACGACCAAGGCGAGTGCTTCCAAGGTGCCGACGACGAAGAAGACTGCCAAGGCACCGACCAAGGCACCGACCAAGGCTCCAAGCAAGGCTGCGACGAAGACTCCAAGCAAGGCTGCGACGAAGACTCCAAGCAAGGCTGCGACGAAGACTCCAAGCAAGGCTGCGACCAAGGCTCCAAGCAAGTCAACTGTGGGGCCGCGGGGCCGCGGGGCAAGCGTGCCCGCCAGCGCGAGCGCCCAGCCGCAACGACTGCGGGTCCGCGAGAACGAGAAGCCGTGGACGGTCAAGGAGCTCGCGACCGTTCGCGCGGAGCTCGATGCCGATATTGCCCGTCTGCAGAAAGAGATCTCGCTGGCTGAGCTCGATCTTGCCGGTCTCATGCGCGATATCGGGGACGGCGCAGGGGATGACCCGGCCGACGCCGGCACCGCGACCTTCGAGCGCGAGCAGGAGATCTCGTTGGCCAACAACGCCCGTGAGGTGTTCGCACAGAGCGCGCGTGCGCTCGCGCGGCTCGTTGACGGGAGCTACGGCATCTGCGAGTCCTGCGGCAGCCCGATCGGCAAGAATCGTCTGCTGGCCTTCCCGCGTGCGACCCTATGCTTGACATGCAAATCCAAGCAGGAGCGCCGCTAATCACTTCACCGCCCGCGAACGAGAGCACAACTGCGCCATCGACACCACGACGACTGCTGTATCTTGCGCTGGTCGTCGTGGCCGTGCCCGTCTATGTCGCCGACCAGCTGACCAAGGCGTGGGTCACTGCCAACCTTCAGCCGGATCATCCACGTCACCTGATCGGGTCGGTGGTCCAGCTCAACCTGATCCGCAACTCCGGCGCTGCCTTCTCGATCGCCACCGGAGCGACCTGGGTCCTCACCTTGATCGCCTTTTCGGTCGTCCTGTTCGTCATCTTCACCGCCCGGCGCCTGGGCAGCCGAGGCTGGGCGCTGGCGTTGGGGCTGTTGCTCGCCGGGTCGCTGGGCAACCTGACCGACCGCATGTTCCGGGCGCCTGGGCCCGGCCGTGGACACGTGGTGGACTTCTTACAGCTGCCGCACTACCCGATCTTCAACATCGCCGACGCGGCCATCGTCAGTGCGGCGGTGCTGATCGCCGTGATGGCCTTCCGAGGCGTCAGCATTGACGGAACCCGGGTGTCCAGCGCCAAGCCTGAGAACGATGACCCCGAGGACGAGCCCACTGTTGCGCAGCCTCCCCACCCGGCAGGAACGGACCACGATGTCTGACGTCCGTTCACTGTCTGTGCCGGACGGTCTTGAGGGAGAGCGTGTCGACGCGGCTCTCGCGCGCCTCTTCGGTCTGTCCCGCACCAAGGCGGCTGACCTGGCGACTGCCGGCGCGGTGACCGTCGATCAGCGCACCGTGGGCAAGTCAGATCGGGTATGCGCGGGGGCCTGGCTCGAGGTGTCGCTGCCGGATCCGCCCGCCTCAGCCGGGCTTGCCGTGGTCGCGGAACCAGTACCGGGGATGGCCGTGATCTATGACGACGACGACCTGGTGGTCGTCGACAAGCCGGTCGGCGTTGCCGCCCATCCCAGCGTCGGCTGGACGGGCCCCACTGTTATCGGCGGACTGGCGGCGGCCGGCTATCGCATCTCTACATCGGGTGCTGAGGAACGCCGCGGCGTCGTGCATCGTCTCGACGTGGGGACAAGCGGACTGATGGTGGTCGCCAAGAGCGAGCACGCCTACACCGTGCTCAAGCGGGCATTCAAGGAGCGCACGGTCGACAAGACCTACCACGCTCTTGTCCAGGGCCTGCCCGACCCGCTGAACGGCACGATCGATGCTCCGATCGGCCGCCACCCCAACCACGACTACAAGTTCGCGGTGACAGCCAGCGGCAAGGCGAGCGTCACTCACTACGAGGTCATCGAGGCCTTCCGGTCCGCCTCGCTCGTGGAGGTTCACCTCGAGACCGGGCGTACCCACCAGATCCGGGTTCATTTCTCCGCGCTTCACCATCCCTGCGTCGGGGACCTGACCTACGGCGCGGACCCGGTGCTGGCCAAGAAGCTCGGCTTGGGACGCCAGTGGCTGCACGCGGTCGGTCTCGGGTTCCAGCACCCCAGCAGCGGCGAGCGAGTCGACTTCACCAGCCCGTACCCGCAGGATCTGCAGACCGCGCTGGACCGTATCAGCGGCTAGGAAACCGTCTCACGGACACGCCCGGGGAGCGACGGCACGGCATACAAGGTGTGTCCGCCGCCCGGCATAGACTCTGAGGCAATGTCTCAGATGTCTTCTCCCGCAGCGGGTTTACCCGACCAGAACCCAGCCACGTCGAGGCCTCCCGACAAGAGCTTCGTCCACCTGCACGTGCATACCGAGTACTCCATGCTCGATGGTGCGGCCCGGATCGACGAGCTGTTCGAGACCGCCGTTCAGATGGGTATGCCGGCCCTGGCCACGACCGATCACGGCTACATCTTCGGGGCCTACGAGTTCTGGTCCAAGGCCAAGAAACACGGCATCAAGCCGATCATCGGCCTCGAGGCCTACCTCACCCCGGGCACCCACCGCACGGACAAGACCCGGGTCAAGTTCGGCGATGGCGGTCGTGACGACGTCTCCGGTTCCGGTGCTTACACCCACATGACGTTGCTGGCGCGCACCACGGGGGGGATGCACAACCTCTTCCGGATGAGCTCGCTGGCCTCGATGGAGGGTTACTACTTCAAGCCCAGGATTGACCGTGAGCTGCTGGCGACCTACGGCGAGGGCCTGATCGGCACGACGGGTTGCGCCGGCGGCGAGATCCAGACCCGGCTGCGCCAGGGTCAGTACCGCGAGGCGGTCGCTGCCGCGGCAGAGTTCCGTGACATCTTCGGTGCGGAGAACTTCTACTGCGAGGTCATGGACCACGGCATCGATATCGAGCGCCGGACCATGAAGGATCTGCTGCGCCTCTCCAGGGAGCTCGGCCTGCCGCTGCTGGCGACCAATGACCTCCACTACACGAAGGCAGAGGACGCCAAGGCCCATGCGGCGCTGCTCTGCGTCCAGTCCGGCTCGACCCTGATGGACCCGAACCGGTTCAAGTTCGACGCCGACGAGTTCTATCTCAAGAGCCCGGAGCAGATGCGTCACCTCTGGCGCGAGCTGCCCGAGGCCTGCGACAACACGCTGCTGATCGCGGAGCGGTGTGACGTGAAGTTCTCCGAGGGCGAGGGCGCCTACATGCCTCGCTTCCCGTGCCCCGAGGGCGAGGACGAGACCTCCTGGTTCATCAAGGAGGTGGAGCGCGGTCTCCACGTGCGCTACCCGGCCGGGGTCCCGGAGGCCGTCCGCAAGCAGGCGGAGTACGAGACCGAGGTTATCGTCTCCAAGGGCTACCCGGGCTACTTCCTGGTCGTCGCCGACTTCATCGGCTGGTCCAAGAAGAACGGCATCCGGGTCGGCCCGGGTCGCGGGTCGGGCGCGGGTTCCATGTGCGCCTACGTCATGGAGATCACCGACCTCGACCCGCTGAAGCACGGGCTGATCTTCGAGCGGTTCCTCAACCCGGAGCGCGCCTCGCTGCCCGACTTCGACATCGACTTCGACGAGCGTCGCCGTGGTGAGGTGATCCACTACGTCACCGAGAAGTATGGCGAGGAGCGCGTCGCGCAGATCGTCACCTACGGCACCATCAAGGCCAAGCAGGCGGTCAAGGATGCCTCGCGGGTGATGGGCTTCCCGTTCTCGATGGGTGAGAAGCTCACCAAGGCGATGCCGCCGGCGATCATGGGCAAGGACGTGCCGCTGTCGGGGATCTTCGACCCCAAGCACAAGCGCTATGCCGAGGCTGCGGCGTTCCGCCAGGTCCACGACGAGGACCCGCAGGCCCAGGAGGTCGTCAAGACCGCGTTGGGCCTTGAGGGCTTGAAGCGCCAGTGGGGCGTGCACGCGGCGGGCGTCATCATGTCCAGTGAGCCGCTGCTCGACCTCATCCCGATCATGCGCCGTGAGCAGGACGGCCAGATCATCACCCAGTTCGACTACCCCAGCTGCGAGGCCCTCGGGCTGGTCAAGATGGACTTCCTGGGCCTGCGTAACCTGACCATCCTGGACGATGCGTTGATCAACGTCCGAACCAATCGCGGCGAAGAGATCGACCTCGACGAGCTGAGCAAGACCCTGGACGATCCGGCCACCTACGAGCTGCTCGGCCGGGGCGAAACCTTGGGCGTCTTCCAGTTCGATGGCGGGCCGATGCGCGGGCTGTTGCGGCTGATGAAGCCCGACAACTTCGAGGACATCTCGGCGGTCGGCGCGCTCTACCGTCCCGGCCCGATGGGCGCGAACTCGCACATCAACTATGCCCTGCGCAAGAACCATCAGCAGGAGATCTCCTACCCTCACGTGGACCTTGCGCAGGCGCTGGAGCCGCTGCTGGGCACGACCTACGGCCTGATCGTCTATCAGGAGCAGGTCATGGAGATCGCCCAGAAGCTGGCCGGCTACACGCTGGGCAAGGCCGACC
>Ga0208716_1000118_pt1 | contig 30486 bp, 23 predicted proteins | sample NGESurdeep092012_8_FD_184482 | JGI IMG/M metagenome (GOLD analysis project Ga0208716, IMG submission 184482) | Arctic peat soil microbial communities from Barrow, Alaska - NGEE Surface sample 415-3 deep-092012 (SPAdes) | ecosystem: Environmental > Terrestrial > Soil > Wetlands > Peat ...
GACCGCCGCCGGCCGTCGTCTGGACGACGCGCATCCGCACGTGGACGCCCGCCTGACCGACGGCACCCGGCTGCATGCCGTGCTCGCCCCGGTCGCGGCCTCGGGGACCTGCCTGTCGTTGCGGGTGTTGCGGCCCGTTCGACACGACCTGGCTGCCTTGGCGCGGTCGGGAACTCTGCCCGGGGTCTGCGGTGCAGTGCTGGAGGCGATCCTGCGCGCCAGGCTGGCCTTTCTGGTCAGCGGTGGCACCGGGTCCGGCAAGACGACATTGCTGTCTGCCCTGTTGGCCGCCGTCCCGCGGGACGAGCGGTTGGTGACTGTCAAGGACGCGGAAGAGCTCGCCCCGCCGCATCCGCACCTGGTCCGGATGGTGGCCAGGGCGGCCAATGTCGAAGGTGCGGGCGCGATCTCGCTGCGGGAGCTGGTCCGGCAGGCGCTGCGGATGCGTCCGGACCGGATCGTGGTGGGCGAGGTACGCGGCGCCGAGGTGGTCGATCTGCTGGCCGCACTGAACACCGGCCATGACGGCGGAGCGGGCACGGTGCACGCCAATACCGCTACAGACGTCCCGGCCCGGCTCGAGGCGTTGGCGGCTCTCGGCGGCGTCGGCCGGGATGCGCTGCACGCTCAGCTGTCCGGCGCCGTGCAGGTGATCTTGCATGTGCATCGCGGGCCGCAGGGCCGGGTGCTGCGGGAGATCGCCGCCGTGACCCGGGCCGAGGACGGTCGCACCGGCATCTCGGCGGCCGTCGTCAAGGGCGTGATCACCGAGCCGGGTGCCACGGTGCTGTCCCGGATGCTCCAGGACCGCGGGGTGCCGGCACCGTGGTGACGGCGTCTGCGGTCGGGTTCCGACTGGCTGCCTTGTCCCAGCGGTGGTCGGCGGCGACCGCACAGCCGGGAACGCCGGGGGAGCGGGTGCCGTGCTGACGCTGTTGCTGGTGGCGACCGCGGCAGTGGTCTGGCCACCGCGGCGGCCCGCGAGGCTTGCGGCTCCCGGCGGGCCAGGCGGAGTCCCGCGGTTAGCTGGTCCGGGACCGGCTTTGGTGGACACCGTTGCTCGAGGCGGCCGCCGGTGGGCAGTGGGCGGGTCAGCGGTGGGGTCATCGATGCGCTCATCGCGGCCGTCAATGGTGGGAATCGGAGCCGGGATCTGCGTGCTGGCTGGTGTTCTCGGGGCAGTAGTGGCAGGGACGGCCGGCTTCCTCGCTGCCGCGATGACCGCGGCGACGGTGCTGTTCTTGATCGACTCGTCGCTGGCCGGCCGTCGACGGCGGTCCGATCTGACCGACCTGGTCGCCGGGCTCCGGTTACTGGCCAGGGAGCTTCGATCGGGAGCTGCGCCAGCGTTGGCGGCCAACCAGGCCGCAGGGGCCGCACGTGGAGTGGCAGTGACGGTGCTGACCGCGCTGGCCACCGGCGCCGGCGGGCGCGAACCGGTGAAACCGGGGGACGCCGGAGTAGTGGCGGAGATCCGCGCCCGGCTGACCGCCGGTTGGGAATTGGCGGGTCGGCAGGGCCTGGCCATCACCCCGATGATCGACGCGGTGGTGCTGGATGCCGCCGAGCGGCTGGCCGCAGACAGTGAGCGGGCGGGTCAGGTGGCCGGTCCGCGGGTGTCTGGCTATGTGATGGCGGGCCTGCCGTTCATGGGATTGCTGTTGGGGACAGGGATGGGCGCGGACCCCGTGCAGGTTCTCGCGCACAGCGGCATCGGGAATGTGTTGCTGGTGCTGGGGGTGACGCTGACCTGCGCCGGACTGCTGTGGTCGGCGCGCATCGTCCGCCGATGACGAATGTCCCGGCGGGAATGGGCGCCGCCGTAGCGTCGATGCTGCTGGCTGCGGCGCTGCTGGTGGTGCCGGACCGCGCGCGACTGCCGGTTCCGGCTGTGGGCGGGCGTGCTCGCGGCCACCGCCGGACCGGCGGCGGGGCCGACTCGTCGCGCGGTGTGCTGCTGCCGGGCGAAGCAGGGTCAGGATCCGACGGCGGACGCGCGGCAGTGCGGAGGCGGTCATGGTTGGTCGCCGTCGCCCCTGCCGGGGGCATCGTGCTGATGGCGCCGGACCTGTGGTGGCTGGCGGTGGGCGCGTCGGTGATCGTCGGAGTCGTGCTGGCACGCCACACCGCGCGGCGGTCACCCGCGCGCCTGCGCGCCGACCGGCGCCAGTTGGCGGTGCACGAGGACTTGCTGGCGTCGTGTCTTGACGCCGGAATGGCGGTGGCGCCCGCGTTGCGAGCCGTTGCGCAGGCGCTCAGTGGTGCCGGTTCGGCAGGGCCGGCGGACTTCTCGGCCGGAATCACGGACCTCGCGAACGGCGGGCCGATCGCCGCGCTGGACGCCGTTGCGGCCATGCTGGCGCTCGGCGCGGATCCCGACACGGCTTGGCAGCACGCCGATCTCGATCCAGATCTCGCGCCACTGGCGGCAGCCGCCCGGCGCTCCGCTTCCGGTGGCGCCGGTTTCGCCGACGCCGTTCGCGAACACGCGGCCGCCTTGCGGGCCCGGGCGGCTGCGGAGTCCGTGCAGGCGGCAGGGCGCGCCGGCGTGCTGATGACCGCGCCGCTGGGTCTGTGCTTCCTTCCCGCGTTCGTGTGTTGGGGGTTGGCCCCGGTGGTGGTGGGGCTCATCGGAAAGCTGAACATCTTCTGAGCCCGCTTCGGATTTCGCCGCTGTGCGGCGGTGCACGTAGTGACCCGCCACGGGAGCGATGCGGGCTCCCGTTTGTCCGGCTAATTCACATTTGGCCGCACCCCACCGCCGGCGAAATCCCCCGCAACCGCGGCGACTCCGGGCAGGAACCTGAGCCTTCGCGCTGCTTGTGGCGACCTGGCGGCAAAGTCAGCCTCGCAACGGCTATCAGCCGCGCGCTGATCAAATGCGCCGGACCCGGCGGGCGCGCTGATCAAATGCGCCGGACCCGGCGGGCGCGCTGATCAAATACGCCGGACCCGGCGGGCGCGCTGATCAAATACGCCGGACGCGCTGATCAAATGCGCCGGACCCGCCGGACGCCGGACGCCCTGATCAAATACGCCTGCAATAGGGAAAAAGCACGTACCGCGCGTGCTCTTGATCAGCGCATCTCGCTCAAATGTGCTTTTTGATCAGCGCACCAGTCTCCGTCAAGCCGGAGCCTGCGCTCATCGAGTGCGCCCGGGCTGCTACGCATGTCCAGCGGTGCGCTGACGGCGAGAGTGCTCTGGCAGTCGGCCGACTCGTCGCGCAGAGATCTGGCCGAGACCACTCGATCGTGCACATCCACTGAGCCCGCCGAATTGTTCCCATGTCCGATTTCTGTCCACATTCTTGGCACGGTCCTTCAGGCTGCCTCGCCTTCCGTTCAGGCTGATAGTGGCCGGCACGGAGCCGGTGGGTGGATCAGTGAAAGGGGAGCATTGTGTCGCAACGTATTCGCAGGGAGCGCGGAGAGTGGTTCGAGCCGGAGGACAGTGTGGGCCAGTCGCCGGCGGAGGACTGCCCGAAATGCTTGAGGCGGTGGTCATCCGCACGGGGCTTTGGCTGCGTCGATCCCCAGTCACCCGGAGAGGAGGTGAACCTCGGCGATTTCCGCACGGCCGATGGTCGCGATGTCATCGTGGGCGACGTGGGCGACGGCGGGGCGGACCGGCCTCGATCCGATGGGCTCGACGAGCTGATCGGCGACAGCGCCGCAAGTGATCGGGTGATGAGCGACGCCGGCATGAGCACCGTGGAATACGCGGTGGGAACCGTCGTCGCTGCCGCCTTCGCCGCGGTGTTGTACAAGATCGTCACCGGTGATTCGGTCGTCGCCGGGCTGACGAACCTGATCAACACCGCGCTCACCACCACGTTCTGAGCATCCGCGGCAATCATGCGGCGACCATCATCCGGACCGGTCGATCGGGCCGGTGTCGATCGGGCCGGTGTCGATCGGGCCGGTGTCGATCGGGTCGGTGTCGATCGGGTCGGTGTCGATCGGGTCGGTGTCGGTCGGGTCGGTGTCGGTCGGGTCGGTGTCGATCGGGTCAGCGCCGATCGGGCCAGTGCGGGCCGAGGAGGCGCCGATCGCGGCAGCGTGACGGTCGAAGCGGCCGTGGCGTTGGCGAGTCTGGTCGTCGTCGTGGCCGCGTGCCTGGGCGGGATCGGTTGCATGATCGGACAGGTACGGTGCGCCGACGCTGCTCGCGAGGCGGCGCGGCTGGCCGGCAGGGGAGACGAAGCCGGCGCGACCGGGGCAGTCGCCGCCCTGGCTCCCGACGGAGCGGACCTGACGCTTGGTGGTTCCGATGATCTCGTCACGGCGACCGTGACCGTCGGGGCGGTGGATGGCCTGCTCCCGGGGATCACGCTGCGGGCGACGGCGACGGCTGCTCGGGAGCCTGGCGGCGTCACGGATCCGGGTGGGTAGCGGCATGAGGAACCGGTCAGGAATCGCTCATGGCAGGAATCTGCCCGCGGCGTTCGACGAACCGACGCGCTGCGCACCGGCGGCCGCAGCTCGGCAGCGCCCGAGGTCCGCCCAGCCGTCGCCCTCTTCCGACGGGAGCAACGATCGAGGTGTGGCAACGGTGTTCATGTGCATGGGCGTAGCGCTGGTGCTGGTCATGACAGCGTTGGCGATCCACCTCGGTGCTGCCGTGCTCGCGCGGCAGCGGGCGGAAACGGCGGCCGACCTGGCGGCGCTGGCCGGCGCGGCGCTGGTATTGCAAGGCCCGGACCTGGTGTGCGCCAGGGTGGTTCGGGTTGCCGGCGCCAACGGCGCGATCGTGGACTCGTGCGTGGTGCAGGGCACCGATGTGCTGGTGTCCGTCGTCGCCAGAGTCCAGGCGGGCCCGATCTCGGGGACGGTGTCCGCCCGGGCCCGCGCCGGACCCGTCGGGCGGATCACCGATGGGAGCTGAACGTTCGGATCACTTGCAGCACTCGGCCCGCGAAGCACCTCCCCGGGGAGCGACCGCACCATGCGAGGGAAACTTGTCACCGGGCAGTACAGCTCGCCACGCGGTGCCGCTATCGCTCAGGCCGGATCCCGCGTCAGCGTGCCGAGGACCTGCTCCCAGTGGTCGTACCAGAGGAAGTGGTCGGCGCCCTCGACCAGGTGCAGCTCAGCCCCTGGGATCGCCGCCGCGAGGCGCTCCGCCCAGCTGGGCGGAACCAGATCGTCGGCCGTGCCCTGCCAGATGATGGTCGGGACCGTGATCGATGCTGGGTCGAAACCCCACGGGCTGTTCAGCAACCGGTATTCCTGCACGGCCCAACGGGTATCGACCATTGCAGCGGCGATCGCGTCGCCCATTCCGGCGGCGACCTCATCCGGGGCGCCCGACCGTTTCGCCACCATCGCCGGACTGATCCTGGCGCTGACCCGCAACGTCCAGAACATCAGGCGCTCGATCGCGGCTCCGTGGCCGGACAACCGCATCAGGGTGCGGTCCATGCGGTTGATCTCCTCGATCATGCCCGGCCACTCCCTAGGGATCACGCTGGCCATCAGACCGAGCCTGCTGACCCGGTCGGGCAGTTGCGCAGCGCAGGCCTGCGCGTACATCCCGCCGGCGGACCAGCCCATCACCGCGAATGATTCGAGGCCGAGATGGTCGGCCAGCTGCTCGACCTCCGCGGGCCAGTCCTTCAGCACGCGACCCGGTTGCGGATCAGACCCGCCGATGCCCGGCCGGTCCGGACAGATCACCCGGACGCCGAGCGCGGCCGACGATGCTGCGGCCGACTGCACATCGAGACGGGAGCTGAGTCCGCCGTGACAGCTGATCACCGGGCTGCCGCCCGGGTCGCCGACCTCGAGATAGGCGACCCGCCGCCCGTCGGCGAGCGTGAGGATCGGATTGTCCTTCGTCATCGTGCCCTCACCTACTCGGCGGACTTCGGGTCAACGTACGTCAGGCGGCCGCCGGTGGGGTGCCCTGCGAGCGCGCGCCGCGCGCCGCACGGGCATCAGGTCAGCCGGCTGCGAGCCCGATGGGCGGAGCGTCGGCCAGTGCGCCGATGACGACGTCAAGCACGACCACCGCCCCGGGCTTGTCCAACGGATGATTGCCGTTGCCGCACTTGGGGGATTGCACGCAGGACGGGCAGCCGGAATCGCAGTCGCAGCCGACCACCGCCTCCCGCACCGCGGTCAACCACCCCGCCAGCACCTCGTGCCCGCGCTCGGCGAAACCGGCGCCGCCGGGGTACCCGTCATAGACGATCACGGTCGGTTCTCCGGTGTCCGGGTGAAGTGCCGTCGACAGCCCGCCGATGTCCGAGCGATCACACCCGGCGAACAAGGGCAGCAGTCCGATCGCGGCATGCTCTGCCGCGTGCAGCGACCCGGGTACCGCGGCTTCGGACAACCCGGCTGCCATCAGGGTGTCCAGGCAGATCGTGTACCAGACGGCCCGGGTGGGCAGCGTCTGCCGCGGCATGTCCAGGCCGATGGCGTCGATCAGTTCGCCGGCTGGCCGCCGGCGCAGGTACCCGACCACCTGTTCGGTCACCTCGACCGGGCCGAGCCCGACCCGGACGCCGCGTCCACAGCTGCGTTCGGCGTGCACCGACGTCATGGAAACGGTCGAAACCGACCGAGCGATCGTCGACCACTCCGGCCGGTCGGCGCGCACCATGGCGACGCCCGACTCCAGGTCCAGGGACTGCACGACGTAGCTGTCACCGCGGTGCAGGTGAACAGCACCCTCGTGCACGGCCGCCGGCGCGCGCGCGACATCCACGGTGCCGAGCAACCGGGCGGTCTCCTCCTCGACGATCGCGACCTGGCCGCCACCGCCGCCGCGCAAGTCGACATCGTCCGCAGGATGCCCCGATGCGGCGAAGTAGTAGCCCGAAGGCCGCCGCCGCAGCACCCCGCGGGCGACCAGCTCGGCGACGACCGGTCCGACCACCGCGAGGCCGCCGAACAGCTCGAGGTCGTCCGACGTCAGGTGCCGTTCGGCCGCCGCGCAGGCCAGGTGCGGACCGAGAATGAACGGGTTCGTCGGATCGGTGACGGCCGTCTCCACCGGGCGCCCGAACACCGCCTCGGGATGGTGCACGAGATAAGAATCCAGCGGGTCGTCCCTGGCCACGAACACCACCAGCGCGCGTCGTCCGGCGTCTGCGCGACGACCCGCGCGCCCGGCCTGCTGCCACATCGACGCCAGAGTGCCCGGATAGCCGGCCAGCACCGCTGCGTCCAGCCCTGCGATGTCGACCCCGAGTTCGAGTGCGTTGGTGGAGGCAACGCCCATCAGCTGCCCACAGCCAAGGGCGCGTTCCAGCTCCCGGCGATCCTCCGGCAGGTAGCCGCCGCGGTAGGCGGCCACCGTTTCGACCAGCGCCGGGGCAATGTCGGCCAGCCGGCGGCGGGCGCTCAGCGCGGTCTGTTCTGCTCCGTGGCGGGACCGCACGAAGGTCAGCGTGCGCGCGCCGGACGCCACCAGCTCGGCCATCATCCGGGCGGCCTCCGACGGTGCCGACCGGCGGACCGGCGGGCCCGGTTCGCCAGCACCGCCGGCCAGGAAACCTGGCTCCCACAGCACGAAATCCGCGCCGGGCCGCGGCGACCCGTCGTCGGTCACCGCGACGAACGGCCGGCCGACCAGCCGCTGCGCGGAGCGCGCCGGATCTGTCGACGTCGCCGAGGCGAGCACCACCACCGGGTCGGAGCCGTATCGCCGGGCCATCCGGATCAGCCGGCGAAGCACCAGCCCGACGTGCGACCCGAACACCCCGCGGTAGGCATGGCACTCATCGACCACGATGTACTTCAGCCGGCGCAGCACCCGCGCCCATCGATGGTGCGCGGCGAGAACCCCACGGTGCAGCATGTCCGGGTTGGTCAGGATCCAGTTCGCGTGCGCCCTTGCCCAGTCCCGGTCGGCGACAGCGGCGTCCCCGTCGTAGCAGGAGGCGCGGATTCCGGACAGGCCGAACGCCTGCACCGAGCCGAGCTGATCGGCGGCCAGCGCCTTCGTCGGCGCGAGGTAGAGCGCGCACGCTCGCGGGTCGGTGAGCAGGGCAGTGAGCACCGGTAGGAGGTAACCCAGTGACTTACCGGAGGCGGTTCCGGTGGCGATCACCACGTCGCGCCCCGAGTGCGCAAGATCGGCCGCCTCCGCCTGGTGCGTCCATGGCAGGCCGATTCCCAGACCGGTGAGGGTGTCGCGGAGCTCGGCAGGCACCCAGCAGGGCCAGTCAGCGCACTTTTCAGTCCGCGGCGAGAGTTGCTCCACATGAGTGACCCTGCATGTGAGCGATGTCACTTCTGTTCCGCTGCACCGATTCAGTACGGCCAACAGACCCTCGGGATCTGGGCGCGAAACCGGTGACATCACCCGTCCATTGTGGCGGCGTGGTCGACTGTGTTCGAACATGCGTGGTGGTCCGGTATGTCTGGTCGCACGTCACACTTCAACTTGCGCAAGGTGGCTCTAACGGTGCCATAGAGTACACAGCGTCACGTCGGGCCACCGGCCCGCCACGCGATCGACCAATGCCGGTCCGCATCAGCGATGGGCCGGACTAGACATGTGCGCCTTACGCATGGATCGGGAGTTCGATGTCCAACACCCTTGCCGCGGACCTCACCGTCACCGGTAGTGATCAACTCATCGTCGTCGGTGTGGCGGTGATTGCCGTTGTCGCGCTCGTCATCGCCTTTGTGTTGCGGGCCAGCGTGCTCGCCGCCGGCCAGGGCACACCCAAGATGCAGGAAATCTCCGAAGCGGTCCAGGAGGGCGCGGCCGCCTATCTCGGACGGCAGTTCCGGACGCTGGCAATCTTCGTCGTCATCGTGTTCGTACTGCTCTTCGTGCTCCCCGCAAACACCACCAGTGAACGCATCGGCCGGTCGATCTTCTTCCTGATCGGAGCGTTGTTCTCGGCCACCATCGGCTACGTCGGCATGTGGCTGGCGACCAGGGCGAATGTCCGGGTGGCTGCCGCCGCCAACGGCGAAGGCCGCGAACGCGCCATGCAGATCGCCTTCCGCACCGGCGGCACGGTGGGTCTGGCGACCACCGGCCTTGGCCTGCTCGGTGCATCGGTGGTGGTGCTCTCCTACGCCGGCGGCGCGCCGAAGGTTCTCGAGGGCTTCGGGTTCGGCGCTGCGTTGCTCGCCATGTTCATGAGGGTCGGCGGCGGCATCTTCACCAAGGCCGCGGACGTCGGCGCCGACCTGGTCGGCAAGGTCGAAAAGGGCATCCCGGAGGACGACCCGCGCAACGCCGCCACCATCGCGGACAACGTGGGCGACAACGTCGGCGACTGCGCCGGCATGGCCGCCGACCTCTTCGAGTCCTACGCCGTCACCCTGGTCGCCTCGCTGATCCTGGGCAGCTCCGCCTTCGGCGTGAAGGGCCTGATCTTCCCGTTGATCGTGCCGGCGCTCGGTGTGTTGACCGCGATCATCGGCGTCTACATCACCAAGGCCAGGCAGGGCGAGAACGGATTGACCACGATCACCCGGTCGTTCTACATCTCGGCGGTGATCTCCGCGGTCCTGTGCACGGTGGCCGCCTTCGCCTACCTGCCGAAGAACTTCCAGGATCTGGGCGTCGACTCGGTGCGCGACCAGTCCGGCAACCCGGCGCTGATCGCCTCCGTCGCGGTGATCATCGGCATCGTGCTGGCGGGTGTCATCCTGTGGCTGACCGGGTACTTCACCGGCACGCACACCAAGCCGACCAACGACGTCGCCCGCTCGTCGCTGACCGGTGCCGCCACCGTCATCCTCGCCGGCATCAGCGTCGGCTTCGAGTCGGCGGTGTACACCGCTCTGGTCATCGCGGCCGCGGTCTACGGTGCCTACCTGCTCTCCGGATCCGTCATCGTCGCGCTGTTCATGATCGCGCTGGCCGGCTGCGGCCTGTTGACCACGGTCGGCGTCATCGTCGCGATGGACACCTTCGGTCCGGTGTCCGACAACGCCCAGGGTGTCGCGGAAATGAGCGGCGACGTCTCGCCGCAGGGCGCGCAGATCCTCACCGAGCTGGACGCGGTCGGCAATACCACCAAGGCGATCACCAAGGGCATCGCGATCGCCACGGCGGTGCTCGCCGCTACCGCGCTGTTCGGTTCCTACTCCGACGCGATCGGCCAGGCGCTGATCGCCGCCGGTGAACGGGTCGGTGTCTTCACCGCCAATGTGGTCTCGCCGAACACCCTGGTCGGCATGCTGCTCGGCGCGTGCGTGGTTTTCATGTTCTCCGGGCTGGCCGTCAACGCGGTGGCCCGGGCGGCCGGCGCGGTCGTCATGGAGGTGCGCAAGCAGTTCCATGACCACCCCGGGATCATGGATGGCACGGAGCGCCCCGAGTACGGCCGGGTGGTCGACATCTGCACCCGCGACTCGCTGCGTGAGCTGGCCACCCCGGGCCTGCTGGCGGTGTTCGCGCCGATCGCCGTCGGTTTCGGACTGGGCGTGGGGCCGCTGGCCGGATACCTGGCCGGCTGTATCGCCACCGGCACTCTGATGGCCGTCTTCCTGGCCAACTCGGGCGGCTCCTGGGATAACGCCAAGAAGATCGTCGAGGACGGCAACTTCGGCGGCAAGGGTTCGCTGGCCCACGAGGCCACCATCATCGGTGACACCGTCGGCGACCCGTTCAAGGACACCGCCGGACCGGCCATCAACCCGCTGCTCAAGGTGATGAACCTGGTGTCGCTGCTGATCGCACCGGCGGTTGTCACGCTCACCGTGGGGTCGTCGGCCAACGACGGCATCCGGTACGGCATCGCCATTGCTTCCGTGGTGGTGATCGTCGGCGCCGTGCTGGTGTCCAAGCGGCGCGCGCACGCGCTGCACGCCGAGGAGCCGCTGCACGCCTGACGGCCCGCCAGCCCCGGTCGGCACACCGCCCGCGACGCCCGCCCCGAAACTCCGGTGGCGCGGCGTCGCGGGCGGTACCGTCTGCGGGTACGGACACGTGGTCAAGGGTCGGACATCGGGGTATTTCGTTCCTGTCGGCATGGTTTCGATGCGTCCTCGGGGACCGTCCGGCCGCTTCCGGATGGCGCCGTGCAGCGCCACGACGAACCCCCGAGGGACAGGACGAGTGCATGAAACGCCTCACGCCGGCGGCGCTGCTCGCCGCCGGTGCGCTGCTGCTGAACGCCTGTGGTTCGCACCCCGGCGGTCCGACCGCGCTATCCCCGACCGCGCTATCCCCGACCGCGGCGGCCACGTCCGGTGTGACCGCGTCGTCCGACATTTCCGGCAGCGGCGTGGGTCTGGCACCGGACACCGCGGTGGCCACCTCTCCGTCCACCTCGAGTGCGGGCACGGTCGCGTTGCTCGATGCGCAGTCCGTGGCCTGGTTCGACGCGCTGTGCAGCGAGATTGCGCCGATCACGGCTGTACAGAACATCGGCGACGATCCTTCGGGCCAGGATGCGGCAACTCGATGGCAGAGCAAACTGACTGCGCTGCGGACCTTGAGCCAGGCTTTCTCCGCGACATCGACGCGGCTGGCGGCCACTGAACCGCCGACGTTCGACGGTGGCCCGGGCTTTGCCGAGAAGCTCACGACAGGGCTCTCCGACGCGGCGTCCACCCTGTCGGCCGCCGCCGACAAGCTCGACGGCGTCGACCCCACGGATGCGACCGCCCTGGCCGCTGCGCAACCGGTATTCAAGATCAATGTGCTGCAAGCCGTCTCTGCTCTCCAGGCGGTGTACCAGCTCGACCCGTCCGTGGTTGCAGCGGTACGGGGCATCCCGTCCTGTCAGAGCCTGGGTGCTTGAGCACATCAATGATCAACACGCCGACCGTCAGCTGCGTCGAACGCAGCGATCGAAGGGGACCCGAAGATGAAGCAACACCCCGTCCTGACCGCCGTGTTCGGCGTGGCCCTCCTGCTGTTGGCCGCGTGTTCGCAGTCGGTGCAGGGTGCCGCGCAGGCGGGCAGCTCCGTGTCCACGTCGTCGGCGAGTACGTCGACGTCGTCGTCGGAGGAGTCGACCACCGACACCACTGACACCACCGAGTACTCCGACTCGACCGACACGTCGTCAGGGCTGGATTCCGACACCGAGTACTGGTTCACCACCTTCTGTCAGGGCATCTCCGATCTCGCCCAATACGCCTCCCCGGACACCAGCGGGCAGACGCTTGCCCAGGCGCAGGAAACGGTCGCCGAGGCGTATACCAACATTTCGGTGAGCGCCCAGACGACCGTCGAAATCCTCCAACTCACGCCGCCGCCCACCGTCCCCAACGGAGAGGACCTGGCGAAGGCGGCCATCGATCGGCTCTCCAGCCTGTCGAGCGTGTACGGCAAGGGCGCGCAGACGATCACTGCTCTCACGCCGTCCAGCGAGACCGATCTCAAGGGCGCGATCGACGCCATCGAGAAGGAAGCCAGCGACGCCCAGCCCAACACCATGGCCGACGTCGACCCGACCGTGCTCGCCGCCGCCAAGGAATTGCCGGAGTGTCAGAAGGTCCTCAACTGACGGCGCTGTTCGGTCGGGAGTTGCAGGCGACAGGGGCCCAGCCGATCCGTCCCCCGCTGCCCGGCATCGACCATCCCGGCCCAGTGCGCCCGGTCCGTCGGACGGTTTCGCCAGCGCATTCGCTGCCGCGACACTCCCTTGCCCGTCATGCCTGTCGTGAGCTTCAGGTGGCGCCGCCCTGGGTGATTACTCCTCCCCTGACGTGGCCGCTGGGCTCGGACCCGGCGACGATGTTTCCGGGCGGCCCCTCCGATCAGAGGGCCGGCCTGCTGCGGCTCGATCCGTGGCGGCTGTCCTTGTACCAGGCCGCGGACATGGCCGCCGGTCGGCGGCCCACGGTGTGGCAGCCGACCGGAGTCGACGCGGCGGACGAAGTGGCGGTGAGCTGACGGGCCGCACGTGCGTCGGGAACCGAACTTCCGCCATCCGCCCGCTCTGCCCACGATCCATGATCAAGATCTCCGGCCCTCTCGCGTTGCGCACCGACACGAGAGGGCCAGAGGACTTGATCATGGATCGTGCGTCGGACCCCATCGGCAGCGAGCCACCCGGCGCGGCCCATCCAGCGAATACCGCCCAGCCGCGCGCTGGGGGTTACCCTGACCAGGCGCGAAAAGGGGGAGCCGGTGAGTCAGCTGTCGCTGTTCTCCGCCGACCTCACTCCGCCGCAGCTGTCCGACCTCGGTGGCCTGCTGGCCGCTCACGGGCAGATTGCCGCCGGCCCCGACGGGTTCAGGTTGTCGATCCTGCTCGCCGACCAGTGGCGTGCCGAGGCGCTGCTGCGCGAGTGCCGGGTCAGGGACGTCACGGCGGAGGTGCTCGCGGGTGCCGACGTGCCCGCGGCGGGTCACCCCCTGCCCGACGGTCCCCTGCCCGACGGTCCCCTGCCCGACCGCCAGCCGCCGGACGCTCCCCCGGCCCCCGGCCAGTGGCCGGACGGACCGTCGCCATCCGCAGGAGGCGATCGCATCCCCGCGGCGACGGTCTTCCGTTCGCAGCGGACGTCGGTGCTCGCCGATCTCGCGGCGGACTGGACACGCGGCGCGGTCAAGGCCGTTCCGGTCGGTCTGACCCTCACGCCGGGATTCCTGCGGTGCTGGACGATCGCCGCCGGGCAGCCTGCCGCAGTCGGCTTCCTGCTCGGGCTCGACCCGCACGCTCCGGACACCTACGAGCCGCTGGCCGCCGTGTGCGCCGCGGCGGGGTTGGCCGGATCGCTGCTGGGCATTCGTGGTGGCGGGCCCGCTGTGCGTATCGTCGGGTACAGGCGGTGTGCGCGGTTGGCCGAGATGATCGGCACGCCGCCGCCCGAGGCGCCTCGGGGGGCGTTCCCGGCGCTGTCCCACTGACTGATGGTGGTCAGCGGCACGGGATCACTGGTCGGACCGCTGGGGCACTACCGTCAGCGACGCGCGGCGGCCACACGAGGGTCTTGCGGGACTGTGGCATCCTGCTCCGGACGGCTCGGAATCGACCGCGGTGTTCGACCGGGTGACATGGCGAGTGATGGCGAACACCACCGAACACCACCGAAGGCGTCCGATGTCGCCGCATATGCGTCTGTATATAAGGAGAACGTGAGCCTGATGGCCACTGGCAAGAGCGTGGCGAAGAACGGGTCCGGTGTGCGCCTGGTCGTCGTGGAGTCCCCGAGCAAGGCCAAGACGATCTCGGGCTTCCTCGGCGACGGTTACATCGTGGAGTCCTCCGTCGGCCACATCCGCGATCTGCCGCGCGGGGCAGCCGACGTGCCGGCCAGGTACAAGGGCGAGCCCTGGGCCCGGCTCGGCGTGAACACCGAGAACGGGTTCGAACCGCTGTACGTGATCTCCCCGGAGAAGAAGGCACAGGTCGCGAAACTCAAGTCATTGCTCGCCGGAGCCGACGAGCTCTACCTGGCCACGGACGAGGACCGCGAGGGCGAGGCCATCGCCTGGCATCTGCTGGAGACGCTCAAGCCCAAGGTGCCGGTCAAGCGGATGGTGTTCCACGAGATCACCCCCGCCGCCATCCGGGCCGCGGCCGACAGCCCGAGAGAGATCGACGACAACCTGGTCGACGCCCAGGAGACGCGCCGCATCCTGGACCGGCTCTACGGCTACGAGGTTTCCCCGGTGCTGTGGAAGAAGGTGATGCCGAAGCTGTCCGCCGGTCGCGTGCAGTCGGTCGCCACCCGCATCATCGTGCAGCGTGAACGTGAGCGGATGGCCTTCCGCACCGGCACCTACTGGGGCCTTGACGGCCTGTTCGCCCCGCAGGGCGACCGCGAGGCCAAGCCGTTCTCCGCCGCGCTGTCCTCGGTCGCCGGCCAGCGGCTGGCCGTCGGCCGCGACTTCGACCCGGCCACCGGCGCCATCAAGGCGGGCACGGACGTGCTGCTGCTGGACGAGGACGGCGCCCGGAGCCTGGCCGCGTCCCTGCAGGGTGGCACGGCCACCGTGAGCTCCGTCGAGGAGAAGCCCTACACCCGCCGGCCCTACCCGCCGTTCATGACGTCGACGATGCAGCAGGAGGCCGGGCGCAAACTGGGCTTCAACTCCGAGCGCACCATGCGCACGGCGCAGCGGCTGTACGAGAACGGCTTCATCACCTACATGCGGACCGACTCCACCACGCTGAGCACCACCGCTCAGGAGGCCGCCCGCAGCCAGGCCCGCGAGCTGTACGGTCCGGAGTACGTGCCGGACGCGCCGCGGCAGTACACCCGCAAGGTGAAGAACGCCCAGGAGGCGCACGAGGCGATCCGGCCCGCGGGGGAGAACTTCCGCACGCCGGGCCAGGTCGCGAACAAGCTGTCCGGCGACGAGTTCCGGCTGTACGAGCTGATCTGGCAGCGCACCATCGCCTCGCAGATGGTGGATGCCAAGGGCCTGACGCTGTCGGTGAAGATCGTCGCCGCCGCCGACGGCCGGGAGTGCGTGTTCAGCGCGTCCGGACGCACCATCACCTTCCCCGGCTTCCTGCGGGCCTATGTCGAGACCGTCGACGCCGAGGCCGGCGGCGAGGCCGACGACGCCGAGCGCCGACTGCCCAAACTGACCACCGGGCAGCAGCTGGACACCCGTGAGCTGATCCCGGCCAGCCACGTCACCACTCCGCCGGCCAGGTACACCGAACCGTCGCTGATCGGCGCGTTGCAGGAGCTGGGCATCGGCCGGCCGTCGACCTACACCTCGATCATCCGCACCATCATCGAGCGCGGCTACGTCTGGAAAAAGGGCCAGGCGCTGGTGCCGTCCTGGATCGCGTTCGCGGTGATCGGCCTGCTCGAGCAGCATTTCGCCCGGCTCGTCGACTACGACTTCACCGCGGCCATGGAGGACGAGCTCGACGGCATCGCCGACGGCCGCATCGGTCGGACGGACTGGCTGACCGCGTTCTACTTCGGCGGCGACGTCGGCCCCGAGGGCTCGGTGGGGCGCACCGGAGGGCTGAAGAAGCTGGTCGGCGAGCGGCTCGAGGACATCGACGCCCGCGAGGTCAACTCACTGCCGCTGCTCACCGACTCGGAGGGCCGCCAGGTGTTGGTCCGGGTGGGCCGGTACGGGCCCTACCTGGAGCGGGTGGTGATCGGCGAGGACGGCACCGGCCAATCGCAGCGGGCCAACCTGCCGGAGGATCTGGCGCCGGACGAGGTCACGGCCGATGTCGCCGAGGAACTGTTCGGACAGGCCGCCGACGGGGGCGAGAACGAGCTCGGGGTCGATCCCGACACGGGCAACATCATCGTCGCCCGGGACGGCAGGTACGGGCCGTACGTCACCGAGGTGTTGCCGACCCCGGACGCACCCGAAGAGGGCGCTGCGGCCCCGAAAAGGGCTGCCAAGGCAGCAAAGCCACGGACCGCCTCGCTGTTCAAGTCCATGTCGCTGGACACCGTCGACCTGCCCGCGGCGCTGAGACTGCTCTCGTTGCCCAGGGTGGTCGGCGTCGACCCGGCCGACGGCGGCGAGATCACCGCGCAGAACGGCCGGTACGGGCCGTACCTGAAGAAGGGCACCGACTCCCGGTCGTTGACCGCCGAGGAGGCGCTGTTCACCGTCACGCTGGACGAGGCGCTGGCGCTGTACGCCCAGCCCAAGACCAGGGGCCGGTCGGCTGCCGCCGCGCCGCCGTTGCGGGAGGTCGGCACCGACCCGGCCGGTGGCAAGCCGATGGTGATCAAGGACGGCCGATTCGGACCGTACGTGACCGACGGCGAGACGAACGCGTCGCTGCGCAAGGGCGATGAGGTGGAGTCGCTGACCGTGGAACGCGCGGCGGAACTGCTGGCGGATCGGCGAGCCCGCGGCCCGGCACCCAAGCGGGCGCCGGCCCGGAAGGCGGCGACCACCACCAGGCGGAAGAAGCCGACCACCCGCAGCGCGGCGAACTGAACGAGGCGCTGTCGGCGCGCCGTTCGGTGCGGCGGTGGCGGTGGTGCGGCAGTGATCGGTGCGGCGCGCGATTCTCGCGCCGCCGGAACGATGCTCGTGCTGTGGGTGCGTTGCTCGTGCTGTGGGTGCGTTGCTCGTGCTGTGGGTGCGTTGCGCTTGCTGCAGCATGTGGTCGGCGCGGGTGGCGTGAGCAACGTGTGGTCGCGCGCCGACCCGGCCCCCTGGCAGGGTGCGAGAACCCGCATCGCCGGCGTCCGGTGCGATCCTCCAAGTCGCTGGCCCTTGCGCCTACGATCGAGCCATGACGGCGGGCTTCGACGCCATGCGCGGAACCGATCAACGGTTCTCCGACGCGCTGAGCGGCGCGGACGGCACCGGGGATCCGGCTGTCATGATGCCTGTCCTTGACGTGTATCCGGACGCGTTGTCGGCGCCCATGCCGTCGCTGGAAGCCGGGTCGATCCCGATCGTCACGGCGCTGGCGGCGATCCAAGGCGGCCCACCGCCCGCCGCACCGCCCGCCCGGCCGGCCCAGAGCGGTGGGCGCGTGCCACCCGCCGTCCGCGGTCAGGCCGCCGGCGGGCGTACCGTCCGGCCCGCAGAACCAACCCGGCCCACCCAACCCCTCCGGCCGGTGCAACGGACCAGGCCAGTCCAGCAGCCACCAACGGCCACCCAGGCCGGGTCGCCGCAGGCAATCCGGCCAGTAGCACCCAGTCCGGCCAACGCCCAGTCGGCGCTGCGGAACCTCTCCGACCGGATCGGCACCTGGAGCTACCAGAGCAAGGTCGCCCAGTCCGACGCCTACTGGAACGCCCGCCAGCAGGTCGCGCCGCAATCCACCCGCCCGGCGGCGACTCAGCGCTCGGCCGCTCCCGCTCAACGTCCGGCGAACTCCCAGCGGGCCGTCGCGACCCAGCAGTACCGACCCGCCCCGACCCGGACGTCAGCGCAGTCGCAGGCCTCCGCCTCGCCCACCGAGGTCGCCCCGGCAGCGCCCACCGTCTCCCAGTACGGCCAGATGCGGGAGATCCGTAACCAGTCACAGCTGCGCAGGGCGACGAGAACGCCACGGCAGGTACGCAAGTCGCGCGGGCAGAGCGTGCTGTCCGTGTTGGTGTTCATCGTCATCGTGCTGTTCGCCACGGGGGTGGGTCAGCGCATCATTGACGCCGTCAACTCGCTGATCCAGCGGTGAACCCGCTGACCGTGCGGGAGCGGCGGGCGGTGAACGGACGATGAGAGGCAAGCGCGAACCCAATTCCGTCACGGTCCTGCTGCGGATACCGATCTTCCGGCGGCTCTGGTCGGCCATTGCGATTTCCAGCCTCGGCGACTGGCTGGGTCTGCTGGCCACCACCGCGCTGGCCGCCTACCTGACCAAGGACGATTCGAGCATCGCGCAGGGCGCCGCGGTGTCCGGGGTGCTGCTGACCCGGCTGCTGCCCGACCTGATCCTCAGCCCGTTCGCGGGGGCGCTGGTCGACAAGTTCGACCGCCGGACGGTCGCCGTCGTCGGGGATACCCTGGCGGGGCTGCTGTACGTGTCGATCCTGGTCAGCGGCAACCTGTTGTGGCTGCTGATCGCCCAGTTCCTGGTCGAGGCGATCGGTCTGTTCTCCACCCCGGCCAAGCAGGCCATGTGGGTGAACATCGTGCCGCGCGAGCGGTTGGCGGTGGCCAACCAGCTCAACTACGTGTCCGTGTACGGCATGGTGCCGGTGGCCGCCGCGATCTTCGTGCTGCTGTCGACGGTGGCCACCTTCTTCGGCGTGCCCGATCTCGAGGACTCGGGTGGCGGCGCGCTGATCTCAGGTTCGACGAACACGCTGGCCATCGACATCGCGCTCGGGCTGGATGCCGTCACCTATTTCTTCTCGGCCGGCATGGTGCTGATCTCCCGCGGCATGATCCCGGCGTTCGTCGGCGAGCGATCGGCCACCAGGAACATCTTCTCGTTGATCATCGAGGGTGTCTCGTTCATCCGGAAGAACCGGCTGATGCGGGCGATCTATATCGGGATCCTGGGCGCGTTCGGAGCCGGCGGCCTGGTCGCCGGGGTCGCGCAGGCGTATGTCGCAACACTGGGCGCCGGCAACGCCGGCTACGGCATCCTGTTCGGCACGGTGTTCACCGGGCTGGCGATCGGCATGCTGATCGGGCCCAAGGTGTTCCCGACCGTCCCTCGGCGGATGATCTTCACCCCGGCGATCGGCGCGGCGGGCATCTCGCTGGTCGTCATGAGCGTGCTGCAGGACTTCCTCGGCGCCGCCATCACCGCCTTCGTGATGGGCGTCTTCGCCGGGGTCGCCTGGATCAACGGGTTCACCATGATCGGCCACGAGGTGTCCGACCAGCTGCGTGGCCGGGTGTTCGCGTTCGTCATGTCCTCGGTGCGGATCATCCTGCTGGCCACCATCGCGGCCGGCCCCATCCTGGCGGGCGCGCTCGGCCCGTACCCGCTCTCCGCGGGCGACTTCCGGATGGAGATCAGTGGGCCCGCGCTGGTGCTCGCCGCCGGCGGATTGATCGCGCTGCTGGTGAGCATGTACGCCGGGCGGCAGATCGGCGGATTGACCTCCGGCTTCACCCGGAGGGTGTTCGGGCGGCGGCAGCTGAACATCTGGGACGAGCAGGACGAGCATGCCGGTGCATTGATCGCCGTCGAGGGCGCCGACCAGGACACCGTCACCCAGTACGCGGACGCGATCGACGAGCACCTGCGGGAGAAGGGGTTGGTGACGGTCCGGGTGCGCTCGCAGGCACCCGTCAACGCTGTACCGATGCTGCGTGACGGCCGACCGGAAAGCCCGGCGGATGCGCTACGGGCGACCGCCGATCTAGCCGACTTGTCGACAGCGCGGATCAGCCCCTCCCTGCAGGCCGGTGCTGTGGTGATCTGCGAGGGGTTCGTGGATGCTGCGATCGTGCGGTACCGGGCCATCGGTCTGGAGGAGCAGCGGCTGGCCCGCGTCGCGCAGTGGGCCGTCAACGGGTTGAAGCCCGACCTGACCTTGGTGGTGGACCCGCCATCGGGCAACGGGGCATCGTCGGTGACGCCAGTAGATCGGCCAGCAGATCGGGTGCTGTCCGCGGAGAAGCCCGCGGCGGCGGAGAACTTGGCCGCCGTGGCGTCCAACGGGGCAGTCCCCGCAGGACCTGACGCCGCCGACCTGACGGGGGTGCATGAGGCGGCAGAGGTGGCAGGGGAGGAGAACGAGGAGGCCGTGTCGGGCCTGGCGCTGGCCGGTGAGGCGCTCTCGGAGCTGGCGGCACCCGGCCAGGAGGTGCCGGAACCGGATCAAGCCCCAGCATCGACTCGGGCAGGGTCGACTCCGGCAGCGTCGTCAGCGGCAGCGTCGACACCGGCAGCGTCGTCAGCGGCAGCGTCGACACCGGCAGCGTCGTCACCGGCGGCGCCAGACGCCGGCGCCGGGACCGCAGCTACCGAGAGCGTGCTCGACGAGCGGAGCGGACAAGCCGACGACGATGACGAGCAGGTCGACCCGGCGCAGGCCTACCGCGACCGGGCGTCCTACGCGCCGGAGCGGTACATGACCGTGCAGCCACACCCCGGCCACCTGCTCCCCGAGGTGGTGGAACGGCTGGAATCGGTGTTGCGGCAGCGGACTCCGGCACTGGCCGATCCGCAACCCGCGGCCGCACCGAAGGTCAGTGCGTGACGCGTGGCCAGCGGCGTGACCAGGGTCAGGCCAGCAGCTGACCCAACGGCACGGCCGGATCGGCCAGCGCCGCCGGGTCGACCGAGCGTCCCGTGTATCCCGCGCGTACCAGGTTCTGGATCCGGTCCGCCACGTCCCAGATGTTCGCGTTCATCCCGGCCAGCACCCGCCCGCCGGCCACCCAGAACGCGATGAACTCCGGGGCCGCGCCACCCGCGGCGACCGGATCGCCACGGAACACGACCCGGTCGTACCCGCCCGGCGTCACCCACCCCGCATACTCCATGCCCAGGTCGTACTGGTCGGAGAAGAAGTACGGCACCGGCGCGTAGTCCTCTCCGGTGCCGAGCATCGACCGAGCGGCGGCCGGTCCACCGTTCAGCGCGTTCGCCCAGTGCTCGACCCTGATCTGGGTGTTCAGCAGCGGATGGAACCAGGACACGACGTCGCCGCAGGCCCAGATGTGTTCGTCGGAGGTCCGCAGCGCCGCGTCGGCGACGATCCCGTCGTCGACCCGCAGCCCGGCGGATTCGGCGAGCTCCACGGCCGGCCGGATGCCCACCCCGACCGCGACCACGTCCGCGGGCAGGACGGTGCCGTCGGCCAGCAGCACGCCGGTGACCTGCCCGTCCTTCCCCTGGAATTCGCCGAGCCCCGCGCCGAACCGGAAGTCGACGCCGTGCGCGATGTGCAGATCCCGGTAGATCGCGGCGACCTCATCGCCGAGCACCCGGCGCAGCGGCAGGGTGTCCATCTCCACGATGGTGACCGAGCAGCCGTAGTGACGTGCGGCCGCCGCGGTCTCCAGCCCGATCCAGCCCGCCCCGACGACCACCACGTTCCCGCCGCCGCGCAGGCCGGCCTGCAGCGCATCCGCCTGGTCCAGAGTGCGCAGGTAGTGCACGCCGGCCAGGTCCGAACCGGGGATGGCCAGGGTCCGGACCCGCGACCCGGTGGCCAGCAGCAGCTTGTCGTAATGCAACGAATCGGCCGGATGCAGGGTGACCAGTCGGCGGGCGGTGTCGATTTCTTCGGCGACGGTACCCAGTCGCAGCTCCACGTCATGTTCTGCGTACCAGCCGAACTCGTGCACGCGTCCACCACTCCGCGGGTCGTTGCCGAGCAGGTACCCCTTCGACAGGGGTGGCCGCTCGTAAGGCAGCTCGCTTTCCTCGCCGATCAGCACCACCCGCCCGGCGAAGCCCTCGGCACGCAGGGTCTCGGCCGCCTTGGCGCCGGCCAGCGAGGCACCGATGATCACGAACACGTCGTCGGTCATGCGCACAGAGTCCTCCGCGGTCAGCGGACTGACAACCGGTGGCTGACTACCCCGGCCGCCAGCCCCCTCGCCCAGGGCCGAGGCGGGAAGCACTGTCGGCGGGCTCGGTTACGGTGTGGCGGAACACAAACCTGGAGATCGGGCTGGAGGTGGTCACGTGGCGCAGAGCCCGTCGGGTGCGGTGGACGCTCCCGAGCCGGCCGATCTCGCACGGGCGCTAGGGTGGACGGCCCAGCACACCGAGCAGGCGTTGTGCTGCCTCTGCGGCATCCCGGGCGATCCGGTCATGGCGGTCGCGCCGTTCGGGGTGGTGCGTTGCCCGATCTGTGATCTCGCGTTCGTCTCACCGCGGCTGTCAGCAGCCGCGCTGCAACGGATGTACGACGATCCAGGGTATTTCGAGGACACCGTCTACGGCGACCCGACCGGACGTTCGCCGGCCATGGTGCTGCAACGGACCTGGACCGCGGGACGGTTGTCGGGCTTGGTCGCCCGCCGGCCGCCGCCGGGCAGGCTGCTGGAGATCGGCACCGGCTACGGGTACTTCCTCGCCGCCGCCCGGGACGCCGGTTACGACGTGCGCGGGGTCGAGCTGTCCCGCACCGGGACGGCGCACGCGCGCGACCGGCACGGGCTGGAAGTCTTCCGCGGTCAGTTGGACTCGGCGCCGGCGGACCCGCCCGCGGACGTCATCTGTTTCTGGGACACCCTGGAACACGTGCCCGATCCACTGGAATTCCTGCGGCAGGTGCGCCTGCGGCTGGCCGATGACGGGGTGTTCGCCCTCTCCGTGCCCTCGTTCGCCTCGGCTCCGGCCCGGCTGCTGGGGGCGAGGTGGTGGACGCTCAAACCCGAGCAGCACATCTGGCTGTTCACCCCGACGACGCTGCGGCTGCTGGCGGCCAGGGCCGGGCTGGTGCTGACCTCGGTGGTCACATCCCCTTTGCGCCGGGCCAACGCCGGGCGCACGGACTCGCTGGTCGCGTTCGGACGCGCGCTGCCGCAGGTGGACCGATGATCGCGGCACCGGTCTTCGACGACGTGATCGGTCAGCACGAGGCGATTGCCGTGCTGTCCGCCGCCGTCGATGCGACGCACGGCGATGTAGGTGTGGCGGGCGCCGCGATGACTCATGCCTGGCTGTTCACCGGCCCGCCCGGTTCCGGCCGGTCGGTGGCCGCCCGCGCGTTCGCCGCCGCATTGCAGTGCGCAGACCGCGGCTGCGGGCATTGTGCGCACTGCCGGACGGTCATGCACGCGACGCACGCGGACGTGCGGACCGTGACGCCCGAGGGGCTCACCATCTCCGTCAAGGAGATGCGGGCCGTGGTGCAACTGGCGGCCCGCCGGCCGGCCACCGGACGGTGGCAGATCGTGCTCATCGAGGACGCCGACCGGTTGACCGAGGGTGCGTCGAACGCCCTGCTGAAGGCCGTCGAAGAGCCACCTCCACACACCGTGTTCCTGCTCTGCGCGCCGTCCACCCACCCGGATGACGTGTCGGTGACGATCCGCTCGCGCTGCAGGGTACTGGCGCTGCGCACGCCGTCGGCGGATTCGATCGCCGAGGTGCTGGTCCGTCGTGACGCTATCGATCCGGAGACTGCGGATTGGGCGGCCTCGGTCGCGGCCGGGCACGTGGGCCGCGCCCGGCGGTTGGCGACCGACGAGGTGGCGCGGGAGCAGCGGCGCAAGGTGCTGGCGGTGCCTGGAGCGCTGCGCACGGTTGCGGACGTGTTCGTGGAGGCCGGTGAGCTGCTGGCGGCCGCCAAGAGCGAGGCGTCATCGGTGTCTGACCGCCGGGACAGTGTCGAGTTGGACGAGCTGAAGACGGCGCTCGGCGCGGGCGGCACCGGCAAGGGCGCCGTCGGGGCGGCCCGCGGGACCGCCGGCGTGGTGAAAGAGTTGGAGCGACGGCAGAAGTCGCGGGCCACCCGCACCGAGCGGGACGTGCTGGACCGGGCCCTTGTCGATCTGTCGGGCTTCTACCGCGACGTGATCGCGGTGAGCCTGCAGTCACCGGCGCCGCTGATGAACCCGGACATGACTCGCGACGTGATGGTGGCCGCGTCGCGGCTGGGTGCCCAGGGCGCGCTGCACCGGCTGGATGCGGTGCTCGCCTGCCGTGAGGCGATCGAGCTGAACGTCAAGCCGCAGATCGCGGTCGAGGCGATGATGATGGCGCTCTACGCGGGTCCGGTCAGCGTCTGAGCCTCCTGACGATCAGACCGGCGATGTGGACAACTCCCCAGCATCGGGCCGCTCACTGGCAGACTGCCCCGCGTACCGTGAGCACATCGGTGCTCGTCCGTGCTCGTCGGTGGGAGGGTCGGCAGATGACGTCGAATCCAGAGCTGGCGCGGTTTACCGCATTTGCCGGCGAAGACCTGACGCAGGACGAGTTGATCAGGGCTGCGCGGGCCACCGCGGCGGCGGGCATCCTGGCGACCGGCGCGGATCCGTTCACCGGGTTGCTCACCGGAGCGGGTTTGACCTACGCGGACCTGCTGAAGACCCCCGAAGACGGCCGGCGGTACGAGCTGATCGACGGGAGTCTGCTCGTGTCACCCACCCCGAGCCTGCGGCACCAACACGTCTCCCTTGGGCTTTCCCGCTTGTTGATGGACGCTTGCGGACCCGACCTCGTCGTTGGCGAGAACTCCGACGTGATCCTGGATCCCGGTACCGAGCGCCGCACGGCCATCCCCGACATCTACCTCGCCGACGCCGACGGGTTCTGGGAGACGACCCAGCACGCGCTGCCCGTCGCGCACGTCCGGCTGGCCGTCGAGATCGCCTCTCCGTCGAGCGTCACCACCGATCGGGTGCTGAAGGCCGAGTTGTATGCCGCGGCCGGGGTCGAGCACTACTGGCGGGTCGAGTTCACCTCCGACGACCGTCATGCCACCTGCCTCGTCATCGCGTATCGGCTGATCGACGGCCGGTACGACGAGGTCAAGCGGGCGGGGGCGGGGGAGTTGTTCGCGGTCCACGAGCCGGTCGACATCGGCTTCGACCCGGTGGTGCTCACCGCCCGACCCTGACCGGCGGTGCCGGCGGTCCGCGCTGATGCGCAGGTCCACGAGAGGGCTGGCGTGCGGCGGTTCATGCCTGTTCCGACCTCGGCGGTCGTCGCGGTGACCGCGACCCGCTCGCATCCGAGCATTCGTCGGGCGATCAACGGACCGCGTACCGTGACGGCTCATGGGCATGCTGTGCGCGGTGACGTTCACACCGAACGGGCAGTTGCACTATGCCGATCCGGGGGAGCTGCGACCCGAGGTCGGCGACATGGTGTTGCTACCCACGGAGCAGGGGCCGGTGACGGCCAGGGTGGTGTGGGCGGCCGAGTATTCCGCGGAGGACACCGAGGGGTTCCCGGTGCTGGTCGGGATGGCGAGTGAGGCCGACCTCGCCGCGACCGAGGATCTGCGGAAGGCCAAGGCGCAGGCTCTGGTGGCCAGCCGGAAGCTGATCCGCGAGCACGGCCTGCCGATGAAGGTGCTCGCCGTCGATCCGCAGACGGCCGCCGGCAAGATCGTCATCTACTACTCGTCGCCGGAAACCGTCGACTTCCGTTCCTTGCTGCGGGACCTGTCGGCAACCCTGGGCAGCCGGATCGAGCTGCGGCAACTCGCCTCCAGGGACGCCGTGCGGGTGACCGGTGCGATCGGCTCATGCGGACGCGACACCTGCTGTTCGACATTCCTGAAGGACTACGAACCGATAACCCTGGCGATGGCCCGCGATCAGGATCTCCCGGCCAACCCCATGCGTATCTCCGGTGCGTGCGGGCGGCTGATGTGCTGCTTGAAGTACGAGCACCCGCTCTACCAGGACTTCAAGGCCACCACACCGGCCATCGGCGAGGACGTCGACTCCCCGGCAGGGCCAGGACGAGTGGTCGGGCATTCGGTGCCAGGCGATTCCGTGGTGATCAAGCTGGCCGCCGACGGGTCCCGGCAGGTCTGCCCGAAGGCCTCGGTCTGCGGCTCCCGCAAGGCGTACGAATCGCGGTCGGCCGACAGCTGACGGGGCCGCGCCGGGGTCGTCCCCGACGGGTGTCATGGCTACGTGGCTCAGAACAACGTCGCGAGCATCGCCCCGATCGTGAACGCCGCACCGGCGATCCAGATCCAGGTGGGTAGGTGCTTCATGTCGACCTCCTCCTCACCCGGTGACGACCGAGCCGTTGACGACGGACACGGCAACGGGTGCGAGCGGCTGTTCGGCCGGGCCGTTGGTCACCGCCCCGGTGGTCGCATCGAACGCACTGCCGTGACACGGGCAGGTGATCTGCCCGTTGCGGACCTGGGAGACCAGGCATCCCTGATGGGTGCAGACCGCCGTGAAGCCGTGCACGGTGTTCCCGGCGCCGCGGGTGAGCACGATCTGCTCGTCTTGCAGGACGATTCCGCCGTTTTCGGGAACGTCGGACAACGGCGCCAGGGCGGTGGCGGTTCCACCCGGGGCGGGGTTCGGGGCGGGGACTGTCGTGCCGCCGGTGGCGGTCCGGGGCTTCGGGCCAGCGGCCCGGTACCAGGCGAAACCCGCGACGCCGGCGACGACAGCCACTCCGCCGCCGACGATGACCGCACGGCGGGACTGACCGTCGGATGCCAGATCCTGGGCGGCCCCGGTTGCCGAGGAAGATGCGCCGACAGCACCCACGGAACGATCGGCAGCGGATCCGGCAGTGGCCGCGCCCGCTGCCGACTGTTGCGCGTACCCGGCCGCGTGCCCGCCCGCCGGTGGCGGTCCGCTGTGCTGCGGGTACGCACCCGGCTGCGCGTATCCGCCGGTCTGCTGATAGCCCTGCTGCGCGTATCCGCCGGGCTGCTGATAGCCCTGCTGCGCGTATCCGCCGGGCTGCTGATAGCCCTGCTGCGGGTAACCGCCGGGCTGCTGATAGCCCGGTTGGGTGTTTCCGCCGGGCTGCTGATAGCCCGGCTGAGGGTACCCACCAGGCAGCGGCGATCCGCCCTGCTGCGAATGTCCGGCCGGCCCCTGCCCGCCCTGCCACTGGGGTGGCGGAGCCGGCGTTTGGCCTGGCACGCCTTGCCAGGGTTGCTGGCCCGGCTGACCTGGCGGGGGCGCTCCCTGCCATGACTGCGCTGCAGGCGGTTGACCGGCCGCGGACTGCCACGGCTGCTGGCCTGGCCGACCCTGCGGCGGCCACGGCGGCTGGGTCGGCCGGGCCTGCCCGCCCGCTGAACTCGGCGGCCCCGGTGGAGCTTGAATGGGCGGAGGTTGAACGGGCGGAGGCGGCCCGGCGCGCCAGCCCTCTTGCCCACCCATGGGCCCGCCCTGCCATCCGGGTGCTCCGGCGGGCTGCTCCTGACCGCGCCCAAGTGGGGGTTCGATGGTGGGGTGCGGCGGATCCGATGGCGGTGGAACGGGCATGATCGTCGTTTGATCGGCCGCCCAGTCGCTGTCCGACCCGGCCGGATCAGCAGGTGGTCCGGCGTGCCGCCCGCGCGATGCCATCACGGAGGGCCCGGGTCCGGTGTCCCCGGACAACGCTTGGTGTCCTGCCTCGGGAGTTCCCGGCTGTCCGCCGTCGGTCGGCTCCGGCTGGTCGGTTTCCGGTCCGGACTGATGGACGTTCACGCGAACTCCCGGCAGCTCATGAGCCTCTCGACCTCCGGCTCATCGACGGACAGATCCCTTTGACAGATTGAGCACCACACCCATCATCACCCGATCCCGGCCTCGCATCGATCCGGCGCGAGGTGGAACGAGCACCACACTCAGAAGATCGAAGCCCCGGAGACCGTGAAGAACCACAGCGCCGAGCTGAACCAGACAACGGTGAGTGCGACGGCCAGCGCCCCGCCCAGTACCGGCAGCGTCCACCCGGGCAATCCGGGCAGCCGCAGCGCGAGCATCTTTGCAGCGAAAATGCCGTACACCAGGCACCCCGCCAGGCTGTGAATCAGCGTCCGGGCCGACGAATCGGAAAAGCCCAGCGACCAGACGCAGTGGAACACGACCGGCAACGACACCAGGAACGCCACCGTGCCGCTCCAGCGATGCAGCAGGCTGACCCAGGTCGGCGCCGACGAAACGCCCGGAAAGCGCCCCCACATGGCGAGCGCACTGGCCACCTGGACGACCACCAGCAGGATCACGATGGTGCTCAGCCACGACTTCATCGCCAGCAGCGTGCTGAACCCCAGCGTGGTGATGGCCGCGCCGTCGCCAGGGCTGACGCGTGCGTACGCCGCCAGGATCGCGGAGACGATGATGCCGACCGCTCCCACGGCGGCCAAACCCCACCGGGGCGGCTGAGAAGTTCGCACCACTGGTGGGGCTGTCACGGGTTCCTCCGCTGTGCGCTGCGGTCGGTGCTCTCCGGCAAGCGGACGCGTCCTGGGCGGGACGCGCACCCCCGGTGGAGGGCCTGCCCGGCTCGCGCCCGACGCCAGGCCCGCCCGAATGCCACTCGGCGTGTGCAGGCGTCCTCGGGCACGGCCTCGATCTGATCGTCGTGGGTCAACGGTGCGCCCCGACGGCCCCGGTCGTCAACAACATCGGCGCCGTCGTGCCTGATTGGGCAACCATGGCAGGCTGCGCGGGCCAGGTCCGGGCACCGTTGCCATGCACACCCGGCGCCCCTCGGGAGACCGGTGTACCAAGGACGTCATCGCGGACACCACGCTGGGCATTACGGACAAGGTCGTCGTGGTCGGCGCGCACCTCGAGGGGCCTGCGACACCGCGAACAACCTCACCACCACGCTGTTTCGCGAGCAGGCGCTCGCCGGATCAGTCACCCGCGTCGCGGGCAGTGACGAAATCCATGGCAACAGAACGAACGAAACGCCCGGAAGTGGGATCCATTCTGGATTCCATAGGGAATCATTCGAGAGAAGCCAACGCCCGACCGGGCCGCGCGTCTAGACATCGCGACGACGTCTCGGTCGTGGGGGACAGTTTGCGCTGGCCGACATCCAGGAGGGCATCGAATGTTGCTGCGTACGAAACGACCGGCGAGAGCCGGTGCCACGATCGCACTGCTCGCGGTCCTGGCCGCAGCGTGCACGTCGGTCGACACGTCGTCCCAGACGGCCGTTCCCATGTCCGTCGCGGGCACCTCGGAAAGCGGCACCTCAGGCGCCGGGTCATCCTCATCGTCCTCAACGGTCAGCAGTTCGGCAGCACCCGCACCGGTCGCGTTGGTCACCTCGTCCCCTCAGCTCGGTGACGACGCGCTCTCGCCCGTCGAGCCGGTGACGATCACCGTGGCGCACGGGATCATCACCGCCCTCTCGGTCACCAACCAGGAGGGTGCCGCCGTCGCCGGCACCCTGTCGCCGGACAAGACGTCATGGACCCTCGGCGAGCCGCTCGGCTACGACAAGACGTACTCGGTCAGCGGTACTGCTCTCGGCTCGGACGGCCTGGCGGTGCCCATCGTGGGCACCTACACGACGGTCACCCCGGTGGACGAGGTCACCACGTCCATCTCGCCGGGCGACGGCGCCGTCGTCGGCGTCGCGGCTCCGGTGATCGTTCACCTCGGGTACGAGCCGGCCGACAAGGACCTGATCGAGAAGCACGTGACGATCACCACGACGCCGCACGTCGAGGGCGCCTGGGCCTGGATCCAGCACGACGGCGACAACTGGCCATCGTTGGACTGGCGCCCGAGGGAGTACTGGCCCGCCGGGACCGTGGTGCACGTCGCATCGAACGTCTACGGCCTGCCCTTCGGTGACGGGTACTTCGGCGGCGACAACGTCGCCAGCGACTTCACCATCGGCCGCAACCAGGTCGTGCTCGCCGACGCCAACGCGCACAACATCGCGGTCCAGCAGAACGGTGTCACCGTCGCGACCTACGATGCCTCGTTCGGCAGCGGTGACGAGATCGGCGACCCGAACCGGGTCACCCGTTCCGGCATCCATGTGGTCTCCGACATGCAGGAGACGGTGAAGATGAGCAACCCGGCCTACGGGTACACCAACATCACCGAGCACTGGGCCGTGCGGATCAGCGACAACGGCGAGTTCATCCACCAGAACCAGGGCACGGTCGACGTCCAGGGCGTGGACAACGTCAGCCACGGGTGCATCAACCTGTCCGCGGAAAGCGCCGAGGCCTACTACGCGTCGGCCATCATCGGCGATCCCGTCGTGGTCACCGGCACCAGCGTGCAGCTCTCGGCCGCCGACGGCGACGTCTACGACTGGACCATCCCGTGGGAGACCTGGCTGCAGATGTGAGGGGTAGCGCCCGCCGCTCACCCCCGCCGCTCAGCCGGGACGCGCTCGCGGGCGGGTCGGGCGAAGCGGTTAGACTCTTGCACGCCGCCGCTGTAGCTCAGTCGGTAGAGCGTCTCACTCGTAATGAGAAGGTCTGGGGTTCGATTCCCCACAGCGGCTCGACAGAAGTACGATTAGATGGCCTCACCAGTGGAAACGCTCGTGAGGTCATCTTTCTCCCCTCGGAGGCTGAAGGAGCTGACCACATTTACCACCACATAAATGTGCCTCATACCCTTGTATCGGACCACATAAACCCTGTACGGTCCGTCTCATGGCTCGACCCATGTCACAACCCGGCGAATTGGGTTCACTCACCGCGACGGAGTATCCCGACAACGGGATCGCTGAGCGCTGGCGCGCTCGCAGCCGGATGCGTCTGTTCGACTACTCCGGGCGTGACCATGCGACCGGGGCCTACGCGACCGGTCGTCGGGTCGACATCA
>Ga0208716_1000120_pt1 | contig 30072 bp, 27 predicted proteins | sample NGESurdeep092012_8_FD_184482 | JGI IMG/M metagenome (GOLD analysis project Ga0208716, IMG submission 184482) | Arctic peat soil microbial communities from Barrow, Alaska - NGEE Surface sample 415-3 deep-092012 (SPAdes) | ecosystem: Environmental > Terrestrial > Soil > Wetlands > Peat ...
GACCGCTGATCACACCAGTCCCAGCAGTCACACGCGTCTCGCCACGCCGATGACCAGCACAAACAGCAAGATCAACTTTGGCTACGTGGCATTGCGCCCCACCTCGACCGGGCGACCGCCACGACCCCGACGAATGATCCATTGCGCGATGGCCAGGTTGATCACCCATCCCGCCGCCATCAGCATCGCCCTGGTGAACTCACCGGGGCTCCCGAAAATCACGATCCAACTGACGGTCGTGAGCAATTGGGTCCCCGCACCCTGCCCGATCGCGTACCCCCGGATCATCCACGCCCTGTGCCGGGCAATGTCGCTGCGCCGGATCGCGACGACAGCGAGAACGATCGACACCACCATCGCCGAACCGAACACGAGCCGGAAGAACGTCAGCAGCGCGCCGTCCCCGGCCGGTTGCGGATAGAAAACAGTCATCCACAACCCGGCCAGCGCGGCCAGCAGCCCGCACGTCGCGACCACCCTCCCGGCCGCGCGATGCCACCCTGGCCGGCGCCGCCGGATCCAGGGCACGAACTGGAACGCTCCGAGGAGGCAGAACACGCTGGCGCAAACGATGTGCAGCACCACCGGTACCGGAGAGGCGAAGAAGCGGGCATTGTCCGGCGTGACGGGTCCGCCGCCGGCCAGTTGGGTCACCCGGACCATCCCTGTGGCGACCGGAACAAGGCTGAGCAGGACCAGCCCCGCGGGCACCAGCCACTGCACCCTGCGCTCGCCGGCCGCAGTGGACCCTCCCGCACCCGAGAGGACGTCCACCGGTTGATGTGTCTGCGGTGATTGGGGAGAGGTCATGGCGCACAGTCCGCATCGGTCATGACTTGATCGTGACGTTTCGGGGCGCGCAGATCATCGGTGGAACGGCGGATCCCTGGATCGTACTTTCGGCCGATGCTCCGTCGAGAACGCCCGCGGCGGAAACGCGGTCTCAGCTCGCCGACCGGTCGACGCGACGGGTTTCGTAGGCCCAGATGGCAATCTCGACACGATTCCTGGCGCCCAGTTTGGCCATCACGCTGGCGATGTGCGTCTTCACCGTGCTCAGCGTGATGAACAGCTCTTCGGCGATCTCGCCGTTCGTCCGCCCGCGTGCGACCGCGACGAGAACCTGCTCCTCCCTGTCGGTGAGTGCCTCGATCGGTTGCGCAGGCGGCGATCCCGGCCCGGTGTCGGCGAAGGCCCCGAGTAGCCGGGCCGTGATGCTGGGGGCGATGAGCGCATCGCCGTTGGCGGCGGCGTGGATGGCTTCGGCCAGCAGCACGGGACCGGCGTCCTTCAGCAGGAAGCCTCGCGCGCCGGCACGCAGAGCCGCGTACACGTACTCATCGAGGTCGAAGGTGGTGATGACGACGACGGCGAGCGGCTGATCCACCGTCGGACCGGCGACGGCTCGGGTGGCTTCGATGCCGTCAAGACCGGGCATCCGGATGTCGAACAGGCAGACATCGGGCCGTAGCCGGCGGGCGAGTTCGACGGCGCTGCGCCCGTCGGCGGCCTCGCCGATCACGTCGATGCCAGGCTGAGCGTCGAGAATCATCCGCAGTCCGGTGCGGACGATCTCCTGGTCGTCAGCGACGATCACCGTGATGCTCACGGCGTCCCGGTCTTTGGCAACACCACGCTGACCGTCCAGCCTCGGTCGGGCCCGGGGCCGGCCTCGCACGTCCCGCCCAGCAGGTTCGCACGTTCGATCATTCCGACCAGCCCGTAGCCCGACGGTGGACCGGTACGGGTGCGGTGAAGTTCGCCGTCGTCGCTCACCCGCAGGCGCACCCAGCTGTCGTCGGCGACGACGCGGACCTCGATGCGGGTGGCGTGCCAAGCATGTCGCCGCGCGTTGGTCACCGATTCCTGCGCCAGGCGGTAGATCCCCGTCGCGACCGGGGCGGGCACGGTGTCGACATCGCCGATCAACTCGACGTCGACGAAGGGTCCGCCGCGATCGAGGTCCCTGAGCTGTTCGAGGTCGGAGATCCGTGGGCCGGGTAACAGCTCCGGGGGATCGTTCCGGCGCAGAACCCTGACCATGCTGCGCATCTCGGCGAGTGTGCGTGATGCTTCGGCCTCGATCACCCGCAGCGCATCGGTCGCCGCATCGGGGTGCGACGCCGCCGTCGCCAGACCCGCCTGGGCCCGGATCGCGATGGCCGATACGTGATGGGCGACCGTGTCATGCAGATCGCGGGCCAGTCCTTCGCGTTCGAGCAGCTTGATCTGGTCGAGCTCGCGGATTCTCGCCCCCGCCCGGTACCGGAACGCCTCACCGAGGGCGACAGACGCGAACAGCACGGCGAACCCGCCGATCGCGTCGCTCGTGCCGGTGTACCGGGTGGCGGTGGTCACCACGGCCGTCACCAGCAGAACCGCGAAACCGATGATGCAATCGCGCCGGGACCCCCACCGGAACAGTGAATACGGCAGGATCAGCACGAACGCCATTGTGTTGAGCTGCGCAGCGCTGCCAGTGAGCAGCGACGTCAGGCTGGTCGTCGCCACGACGATGACGACCATCAGCAGCGGCCTGGTCCGCCGCCACAACAGCGTGGGCACGAGCGCGGCGACCACGATCACCCAGGCCACCCGTGACGGGAGATCCGGCCGCAGCAGACCCTCGAGAACCGTCAGCGGCACCAGCACCCCGACCAGCACCCAGTCCCGCCACGCCCGCGGGGGCGGGGTGAAGGGACGGGGCTCGTCCCAGGCGGAGCGGAGGAGGTCCAACACCCGATCATCATGAGCCCAACGGCGCGCCGACGTCGGGCCGGCAGGATGCTGATGCGGGCCCGCCCGTTACGCTCCGTGCCGGTGCATCGAGACCGCGCATCCTGCAAGGAGACCGACGATGACCTATTGCCTCGCCCTGAGGCTGCACGAGGGCCTGGTGTTCCTGGCCGACACCCGGACCAACGCCGGCGTCGACAACATCAGCACCTACCGCAAACTACACGTGCTGCGCCCCGCGCCGGACCGCGTCTTCGTGCTGGAATCGGCCGGGAACCTGGCGACGACGCAGGAAGTGCTTGACCGGATCGGCGCCGACCTGCAGGCCGTCAGGCAGGACCCCTCCGACGGCCGGGAAACACTGGCATCGGTGACGCACCTCTTCGAAGCAGCGCTCTACGTCGGACGGCTGGGCCGGGAGGTCAGCCAGCGCCACCTGGCAGCGCTGTCCGCTGTGGGCGCGGACGGCACCGCGACCTTCATCCTCGGCGGACAGATCGCCGGCAGTGCCGCGGACATCCTGTTGATCTACCCCGAGGGCAACTACATCCGCGCATCCGACGACCGCCCATTCCTGCAGATCGGCGAGAGCAAGTACGGCAAGTTCATGCTGGAATTCGCCGTGGCAGCGGACGTCGATCTGGCGACCGCGACCAAGATCGCCCTTGGCTCGATGATGAGCACCGCACAGGCCAACCTGTCAGTCGGGCCGCCGTACGACCTCGGGGTCTACCGCGGGGACTCGCTGACGGTGGACGAGTTCCGGATCACGCCCGACTCCGCCCTGCTCCGCAGGCTGCAGGGTGTCTGGGAGAAGCACCTCACGATGGCCGTCGCGGACCTGCCGACCATCCAGGACCTGGAGGAGCACGGCGAGGCCTACCCGACCGACGAGGCCGGTGGTGACCCGGCGCTCCCGAGGTAGAGCCCACCTCGCCGGTCGGCTCAATCGTGCGGGTGCCGAGGTCGGGAGTGAGCGTGTTCGGCCGCGGCGTCGTCGCGGCGTCTCGGCACAGGTGCACCGCTTCCTGCGCGGCGGCGAGGGCCTCGTCGTGACCGCCGAGGTCGTTCATAAGCCTCGCGGCGTTGCCCCCGTGAATGTGCGAGTTGTCTGGCACCCTCCGGTCGCGCTGAATGGCACGGGATCCGAACATGCGTACTGGATCGTTGCTTGAGTCAAGTCGTCGTGGTCGGCCCTCGATAGGTACCGCTACGGTCCAGGGGTGGATGCGATGGATACCTTGCGGCGAGCTGCCGACGAATACTGCGCCCGCCTACTGGCAGTGCAAACTGCATCGCAGTGGGCATCTCCGACGCCATGTGATGAATGGACCGTCCGCGACATCGCGGATCACATTCTCGGTGGTAACCGGTTCACCGTCCTGATCCTGGGCGGACTCCCACCGGATGCAGCGATGGACCATGTGATTCATGGAGACTACGCAGACGATCCTGGCCAGGCATTCGAGGAGAGTGCGACCGCGCAACTGTCAGCTCTTGGCCAGCCGGGTGTGTTGGAACGGATGTATGAGCACCCAATGGGGCTCATCTCCGGTCGGCAAATCGCTCGCCTGCGAATGAGTGACATGGTGGTGCATGCTTGGGATCTCGCACGAGCGTTGGGTTTGCCTGAAGGCCTGGATCAGGTACTCGTGACGGAATCCATCGCGGTGTTCGAGGATGTCGGTGAAACGTTCACCGCCGCCGGGTTTTTCGGTTCGGGACCAAGTGGAATGCTGGCGGAAGATTCGAGCGACCAACTGCGACTTCTGGATATGGTCGGCCGCCGGCCGTGAGCTGACTTCGACATCGGCGTGCGAGCTCCAGGTCACTACAGCGGCCAGCGGGTGAGAGGACGGGTTGATGGGTGTGTATTTCAACTTGACTCAAGCAACCATCCAGTGAATGCGTACAAGGAGGATGGGTCCATAACGCATCGCCCGGGTCACAGCGTGGAACGCAGCCGATGCAGGCCGTCAGGTGTGCCACGGAAGAAGCAGGACGGAAAGCAAATTGTCTGGCGCACTCTGGTCGCGCTCTTCGGCGTAGTCAGCGCGGGTCCCGGGTCACGAACCGGGATGTGTGATGCCGGAACCCGTACACGATAGCGGCGGCCGAGTCACCCACGATGGCCGGATCCGCGTCCGCCCGGATGTGTGACCGGACTGATTTTCGGATGAGCTTGTCGGGAACGCCCTGCTTTCTCAAATTCGCGGGAACGAGTACCAAGATGAGGCACTCGGTGGCAGCGTCGGCGGGGTCGTGCCGGGCGGCTCGGTCGATCTCGGCGAGCACGCTGTCACGTGCCGCCCGGTCGACGTCGTACCGGGCCCTGTGAAGCGGCGGCCGTCGGGGCTCGACCTCCTGATGAGACCGTCCTGCTCCAAGCTGCCCAGGATCTCGTGCCACGCGCCACCGATGGCCAGGCTCATGCGGCGCACCTGCTGGGCCAAGTCCGTGTCGGGTGCTGTGCCAGGGCCAAGCGGACTCTCTCGAGCAGCGGGTCGTCGACCCGCTGCTCCGCAACGGTGATCGACGAGCCCACGACAGTGACAGCGCCCCGCAGCGCCATCTCGGCCGTGAGCAGCACCGCGATCCCGGCTCCGCTGTAATTGGTGTTGGTCAGCTGGTCGGGATGGCCCGTCTCGGGCTCGAAGGCGACCAGTGCCAGCTTCTCGGCGATCAGCATCGTGCCCCATCCCCTGTTCATCCGGTCCTGGGCACAAGCACTGCGGAAGCGCCATCAGGCCCGCGTGGAGGTCCGGAATGTCCTCACAGGAGCGGATCGTACGTCGCACAACAAGCAAGATGGAGTAGGCCAAGTCGCCACGTCGGTCTTGCGGTCCACCGGGTGCGCGACAGCCCCTGGCCTACCCCCCCGTCGTTCGCGGCCGCGTTGGCATCCCGCTCGGCCCGGTCGGGTCTGACGTTCGAGGCCGAACCCGATCCCAACGCAGCGCGGCGCAGTAGTGTCATGGCGATGAAGGCGATCGAGTACACCGATTACGGCTCCCCGGACGTCCTCAGTGTCACCGAGGTGGACCGGCCGACTCCCGGCAACCGTGAGCTGCTGATCAGGGTTGTCGCGACAACGGTCACGTCCGCGGAGTGCGGGATGCGGCGCGGGGAACCGCGTTGGGGAAGAGTCATTCTCGGATTTACCGCACCGAGACGGCGGATGCGAGTGCTCGGCACGGAGGTTGCCGGGATCGTCGAAACGGTCGGTCGTGATGTCACGCGCTTTCACCCCGGTGACCACGTCTTCGGATTCACGGGATTCAGACTCGGCGCCAACGCCGAGTACGCCTGTATGCCCGAGAACGGATCGTTGGCGCTGAAACCACCGAACATCTCCTTCGGCCAGGCGGCGGCCGCCGTCGACGGGGCGACAACCGCGCTGTACTTCCTGCGGGACAAGGCGAAAGTTCTTCCGGGGCAACGGGTCCTTGTCATCGGTGCGTCAGGAAGCATCGGCACCTACGCGGTGCAGCTGGCGAAACACCTCGGCGCGCACGTCACTGGAGTCTGCGGTCCGGGGAACGTCGAGCTGGTGGCTTTCCTGGGCGCCGATCGGGTGATCGATTACACCGCGCAGGACTTCACCGAGGACGGAGAGAAATACGACGTCATCTTCGACACCCTGGGCAAGAGCTCGTTCCGGCGCTGCAAGGCTGCACTGACGAGAACCGGCTGCTATGTCCCGACCACCGGGTTGCCGAACAACGTGCTCATGCTATGGACGGCCTTGACCCGCGGGCCTCGGGTCGTCACGGGGATGTCGGTCAAGAAGAACGATGCCCTGGCTTTCCTCACCGAACTCATCGAGGCGGACGAGCTGACAATTGTCATCGACCGGACCTATCCACTGGAGCAGATCGCCGATGCGCATCGGCATGTCGAAACCGGCCACAAGCGCGGCAATGTCGTAGTTCTCGTATCACCGCAGTTGTCGACCGAGTTCTGACAGCACGATCGGATCGACAAACCGGAACGGCACTGGAGAACCGCACAGGTACGGATCAGCCAACGATCACTACCAAGTCCGAAGACCCCGAATACCTACCCGCTGCGTCGTCATGGCAAGGGTTTACCACAGCACTCCGACAGCCGGGCCGGACAGCGTCAGGAGAACGGCAGCATCACCGACGACTCCGCCCCGACGGTCGGGGGGTTCGACCCGCCGGGCAGCGCACTCCAGATCTCGACCTGCACTCGGCCGCCGGACAGATCGCCCAACTGGCCACCAGCACTGACCACACCTGCGTTCTGGGTGTACCGCTCCGCGCCCGGAACCGGGTCCGTGGCGAAGTAGCGGTAGGTCTCCACCCGGTCCCAGCTACCGTTTCCGGTCAGGTCGTAGGACATCCGGATCTGCACGCCGTTGCCGACCGACGCGTCGGAGTCGACCGTCAGCGCGAAGGATGTCGACCCCCCATGGTAGCCCAGGGAGAGTCCACTCGCGGTGAAAACCGATGGCTGGTAGGGCGTTCCGTCGTGGGTCGCACCGTCGGCGGAATGCAGCGTGAAGGCTTTGCCCAGGTCCGCCCGATCGGTCAGCACTCCCCCGGCGCCGAAGGAGCGGCTCGGTGACTGCGGCGCCGGGGTCGGGCTCGCACTCGTGGCGCTCGCGCTCGTCGGGGTCGCCGACGACGAGGTGGTCCCTCCGGGCGAGCCGCCGGACGCGCTGCCCCCAGACCAGCTGATGGCGCCGCCGGTAGCGGTCTTGCCGGGCCCGACAGTCAGCCGGGTGCCGTCGGAGTAGGTCACCGTCAGCGCCGCCGTGGTGACGTTCGACGCGACGTAGGTGCGCGCACCGTTCTTCTTGAAGACAACGGCCAGCGGGTGATTCGCGGTCACCGTGGTGTCGATGACGCCGAGCGCGGCGAGGTTGTCGATCCAGTGGAAGGTGTGCGCCTTGGTCTCGCCTTCTTCGGACGGGAATGTGCCGTTGGCCCGGAAATTGGCCAGCGCTGCCGCGGGATCACCTGTCGCCAGGAAACTCCCAATGATGTCCTGCCATTCCCGCGGAGCTCCGCCGGCCCGTTTCACGATTTCCGCGTAGTTCTTCTTCACGTAATCGGGGTGGTAGCCGAGGTAAAGATGCCCGCCCGTGACGGGGAGCATGTTGATGCCCTGGATCTTCTCCGGGTCGGGGCTGAACCAGGTCGCATAGGACCCGCCGTCGCCCCAGACCATGCCGACCGCACTGTGTTCCCAGCCGGGCGGGAACGCTCTGCCGTTGACGTCGAACCAGTAATCTCCAATGGCCCGGGCCTGCGTCGTGTAGATGAAGATGCCGGCGTCGCGAACGGCGGTGTTGCCGGTGGTCAGCCCCCACTGGATGAGCGCGTTCGCGAAATTCATGCCCTCGGACGAGGATTCCTGGTTGTTGCCTGCCGCGAAAGCGCCATGTCCCGACGCCCAGTCGTGACCAGCGTAGATGTCGAAATCGCGCAGATAGGGGAATCTGGTGTCGGTGCGGTCGTAGTTGTTGGCGTCGCGGATGAGCAGGTCGACCATTCCACCATATTTGCCGGTTGACGCCCACGCCGGATCGAATTTGGCGAGCGTCGCCGCGGCCGCGATGAAGTAGCCGTAGTGGAAATGGTGGTCGTTGAGCTCCTGGTCGGATCCGTACGAGGCCGGATAGCCGATGAGCGTCCCCCAGTTATTGTCGTAGTAGAAGACCTGTTCGGTCTTGCCGGGTGAGGCTGTGAACCAGTCGGTGAGCGTGGTCCGGATGGCGGCCAGCGCCTTGTCTCTCGTCGACCTGTCGCGGATCTGATCGGAGATCTCTGCCAGCCGGGCAGCGCGACCCATGCCCTTGCCCGACCAGTAGGTGTCCGCCTTCTGCTGGGCCATCGGGTTACCGGCGACCTGTCCCAGATAGGTGTTGAGCGTCGCGCGGTCCGCCCCGGAGCTGTCGGCAACCGCGGGCACCTCGGGGAGCACCCCGTGGAACACCATGGAGGTGGTGAAGCCGGCGGCACCGACCAGCACCTTCATCGGGCCGCGCGGCGAAACATACCGCTGCGGAATCGGTTGACCTCCCCGCAGGGTCTCCCACTGATGCGGGTAGAGGGCGACAACGGTGCGGGTCTCGGTGCCCTCCCACGGCTTGGTGACGAAGCTGTAGGTCGTGGTCACGGTGCTCGACGCCGCGTCGTAGCGGTAGCCGAGTTGGGTACGGACGATCTTGGCATAGGCATGGCGGCCGAACTGGTCCGCGAGGGCATGGCGCTGCGCGTCGGAGTTCTGCGCGGTCGTGGGCAGCACCGCGACGGAGTAGTAGCCCTTTCCCGCGAGGTTCGAGGTCAGCACGGTACCGGCGGCGTTCCAGGTGGCACCGGTGGGCGCGTAGGCGACGTAATCATGCGCGTTGACGGTGAAACCCACCGACGCGCCGGCACTCTGCCACACTCGAATGGGGGAAGTGGCAGTGATCTGCGCGCCACCCCCGGTGACGTCGATGTAGGTGAACGGCGCGTTCAGCCCCGCCGACCCCGGCGGTGAAGTCCTGCGCGTAGGGGTAGTGGTACTCCTGCAATCCCGGCGCGGGTGCAAGGAGTTGGGCCGTGGTGGAGTAGGAGAATCCGAGGCCGTTGGCGTTCGGCAGGAAGGACAGCGGGTTGGCTTCGAGGTTCTCGCTGTACTGGCAGTTCAGCCGTTTGAAGACCAACGACGACCACCAGTCGTTCGTGGGTATTGCCCCGGTCGGCGCGCGGGCGGTCAGGAACTGACGCGGGTTCGTCGACACGGTGCCGCAGCCGCCGGGCAACGGACCGACAGGGTTGGTGGTGTAGCTGCCGGCGCCCACAGTGCTGGCGGCATCTGTGAGTCCGTTTGTGAGTTCGTCAGCGGGTCCGGCGCTCGCTGTACTGCCTGCGGTCAGGGCGACCGCGACCGCGATGGCGACCGCAGCACCGATGGCGACGAGCCGTCGATGTGCCCGCCGATGTGCCCGCCGCCCTGACTGTCTCACGACATCCCTGGTGCGAGCAGGGTTCAGTGCGGTGGAGGGCATGGGTGACCCCTTTGTGGCGATCCCGGGACCACGCTGCCCCGGGCGCCGTCGGTGTTGGCTGCCAGATGGTCCGGCCGTCACGTCACCGTCGACCCCTTCTGCTTGTGACGCTAGAGATGTCGCACAGGTGTCGCAACGTGACCAAGCGATTTCGTCACAACCGACGGAACCGGTGACGGACGGTCGCCCGCCAGGCCCGGCGTCCGACCTTTGGCCCCGTCCAGACGGGTGAGGGTGCCGCATCGTTCAGTGGTCCCGGTGCACACCCGGACTACTCTGGCCCGGTTGGTTGTTGCATCAGCTGTGCTGCGGCCCACCGATCGAGCCCGTTGATCAATGCGGGACGGAGGACGGGCGGCGGCGCGGCGAAGGGAGACGCGATCATGTTTGACGACGACGTCGATGTCATCGAGACGAAACTGCCCGGCATCGGCGTGCGGCACGATTTCCTGACCGACGGCGGCCGACGGGTCGGCGTCGTCAGCCACCGCAACGGCAGCCGAGATCTGGTGGTGTTCAGCAAGGACGACCCCGACTCGTGCAGCCAGGTCCTGCAGATGTCCGCTACGGAGGCCGACGCGCTGGCGCAGTTCCTGGGCAGCGGGCGGATCGTGGAGAAACTTGCCTCGCTGAGCGAGCAGATCAGCAGCCTGGCGACCGGCAAGGTCCGGATCGCTCACGGGTCCCGCTATGACGGTCTGACGGTGGGCGCGACCCGGGCCCGAACCCGCACGGGCGCAACGATCGTCGCGCTGATGCGCGACAAGGACGTGATCCCTTCCCCCAACCCGGAGAAGGTGCTGCGCGGCGGCGACACGCTCGTTGTCGTCGGAACACCCGACGGCATCGAGAACCTGCGGCAGATCATCAACGACTGATGTGATGCGACGGCCGGCGGACATGTCCCGGCTCAGCTCACCTCCGACGCACCCCGGACCAATAGCGGATCGTTCGCGCTCATCGGCCAGAGAACGGAGCCGGCGGTGGAAACAGGCGTCCTGCTGATCGAACTCGGCACGGTGGTGCTGGCACTCGGCCTGCTGGGCCGGTTGGCGGGGCGCATCGGGTTCTCGCCGATTCCGTTCTACCTGTTGGCGGGTCTGGCCTTTGGCACCGGCGGGCTGATCCCGCTGGCGGCCAGCGAGGAATTCATCGGCACCGGTGCCGAGATCGGCGTCGTCCTGCTGCTGTTGCTGCTGGGACTGGAGTACTCCGCATCGGAACTGACCACGAACCTGCGTCAGCAGGCGCCGGCCGGTCTGGTCAACATCGTGGTGAACGGGGCCCCCGGCGCCGTCATCGGTTTGATCTTGGGCTGGCCCATTCCTGCGGTGGTCGCGATGGCGGGCGTCACCTACGCGACCAGCTCCGGGATCACCGCCAAGGTGCTGGCCGATCTGGGCCGGCTGGGCAATCGGGAGACTCCGATCGTGCTGTCGCTGCTGGTGCTCGAGGACCTGTCGATGGCGCTGTACCTGCCGGTGCTGACCGCCATGCTGGCCGGGGTGAGTTTCGCGGTGGGTGCCGCCTCGGTCGCCATCGCGCTGGCCGCGATCACCGTGGCGCTGGTGATAGCGCTCCGCTTCGGCCGGGCCCTTGGCAGATTCGTCTTCTCGGAGAACCAGGAAGTGTTGCTGCTCATCGTTTTCGGGCTCGCGCTGTTGGTCGCCGGCATCGCGCAGAGCCTGCAGGTCTCCGAGGCGGTGGGCGCGTTCCTGGTCGGTATCGCGCTGTCGGGAAGGGTCGCGGACAGCGCACGGGCCGTGCTCTCGCCGCTGCGCGACCTGTTCGCCGCGGTGTTCTTCGTCTTCTTCGGGCTGCGCACCGACCCGTCGGACATCCCGCCGATGCTGCTGCCGGCGATCGCGCTGGCCGCCGTGACCACGCTGACCAAGATCGGCGTCGGCATGTGGGCTGCCCGCCGGGCGAAGATCGGACCGGCCGGGCAGGTCAGGGCCGGCACTGCGATCGTGTCCCGCGGCGAGTTCAACATCGTCATCGCAGGCCTGGCCACCGGCTCGGGCATCGTCGCTCCCGGCCTGGCCGCGCTCGCCGCCAGCTATGTGCTGATCCTGGCCGTCGCCGGACCGCTGGTCGCCCGGACCGGTGACCCGCTGGGCCGGCGGTTCGCCGCCCGGATCGCCCGCCGGACCGAGCGCAAGGCACGCCCCTCCGCCGAACGGCAGGTGGCCAACGACTCGGTGGGCGCGGACGGGTTCGAACCGCCGACCGCCCGGGTGTAAACCGGGTGCTCTCCCGCTGAGCTACGCGCCCGTGGCACCACCGCTGTGACGACGCCATGCGCGAGTATCGCATCCTGTGTGGGACTGATCAGTGCCGCGGCGCGGCGGCTCTTCGCGGCGCGGGGATTCGAGCAGGTGACAGTCGCCGACGTGGCCAAGCCCGCCGAGCAGCGGGGCGCGGCGGTTCGGTGGGGTGGCGCGGATGCGGCGGATAATCGGAGGGTGGCGCGTTTGTCGAAGGCCCGAGTGGCGTGGTACTCGCCGCGCCGGTCGTGGTCGTCGCAGCGGTTGTCGGGCGAGCCGACGCCGTCGACGGGGACGTGTCCGTGGTGAGGGCCGCGGTGGTCGGGGCAGGCGGGTCGGTGGTCGAGTTGCCACAGCAATTCCCAGCGGACCGCGACGCGACCGCAGGCGATGAGATCCGCACGTCCGCGGGCTCATCGCTCACGCATAGCCCCGCGGCGATCCACCCTCGACACCACCGTCCGGTAGATGACGATCGCTCCCGGCAACTCGCCCTGATCGCGGCGCCGGGCCTCGGTGCGGGTATCGATCAGCAATGTCGATGGGAATTCCCGGGACGCCTCCGCGTGTTCCAGGTAGTGGTGTGCAGGTTTGCCACGAGCCCGCCCGGGAAACCACAGTGCATGGTCACTGTGGACTTCCCCGCCTCCCACGCCACCCTCGCCGGTGACCTGTAGTCGCGATCTGCACTTCAGTGCCCGCGACCTCATCGGCCCACGCCACGTCGAGACCCTGCGCAGATTGGCGTTGTTGGCCGAGGGTCGTTATCGGGATCGGCTCGCGGGTCGGTGAATGGGCCCGACCTGTGGCCCGGGACGACGCCGGGTGCTATTTCGCCCCCAGCAGCCGCGACCACGCCGTCCGGTTCAGCTGGCGACGCGCGGCGCCAGTTCGGCCCTGCGCCCGTAGCGCCGCGAGCGCAGCGTTCCATCCGCAAGCGCCGTGCACGCCGCCACCGGGGTGGGCCGACGCGCTGGCCAGAAACAGTCCGGGGACGGGTGTCTCGGCGCGCCCGGTGCCAGGAGTGGGGCGGAAGAACAACTGCTGGTGGATGCGGGCGGTGCCGCCATTGGTAGCGCCGTCCATCAGGTTCGCGTTTGCCGCCTGCAAGTCGGCCGGGGTCTGCACGTGCCGACCGACGATGCTGTCCGCAAAACCAGGCGCGTGCCGTTCGATGCTCCGTTGCACGCGGTCGACGTGATCGGCCAGCTGGTCAGCGGTCCAGTCGATGCCGTTGGGTACGTGCGTATAGGCCCACACCGACTCGGTGCCGGCCGGCGAGCGCGTCGGGTCGGTAGTGGTCATCTGGCCGAAGAGCATGAACGGGTTCTCTGGCAGCCGACGAGCGGCCAGGTCGGCGGCGAACCGGCTGAAACCGTCGGCGTCTACGCCCAGGTGCACCGTGCCAGCGCCCTGGCCTCCGGCCGCGATCCACGGCACCGGGCGGTCCAGTGCCCAGTTGACCTTCAGAGTGGCGTGGTCCCACTGGAACCGGTCCAGGCGGCCGGCGAAGACCGGCGGGAGGTGTGCCACCCCGACCAGGTCGCGGTACAACGACGGCGCGCTGACGTCGGCCAGAATGCCACGACGTGCCCGCGCCACCGTTCCGTCGGCGCACCGCACGCCGACGGCGCGGCCGTGCGAGATCACCACCGACGTCACCCGCGCCCCGGTGCGAATCTGGCCGCCCGCGCCGGTGAAACGCGATGCCAGTGCACCCGACAACTTCCCCGCTCCACCCTCGGGAACCGGGTAGCCGACATCCTGGCCGAGCATGGTCAGCAACCAGCCGAACACGCCGCTGCCCGCCGCATCCGGCGGGATGTCGCTGTGCAGCGCGTTTCCGGTGAGCAGCAAACCCGCACCGGCGCCGCGAAAGTTCTCCCGGCTCAACCGGTTCACCGGCAGGATCGCCAGCCGTGCGAGATCAAGCGCACCGGCCGCGTGGGTTCGGCGCAGCAACCTGATCGCGGCCTTCACGGGCGGGAACGGGGTGAACAGCGCGTCCAGCAACGGATCCCGGATGTGCTGCCACTGGGTGAACATGTCGGCCCAGGCCTGGCCGTCACCGGCGGCGAAATGATCCAGACTCGCGCTCGTCGTGGCAAGGTCGGTGGACAGCACCGCCGCTCGTCCGTCTTCCAGGACATGTGCGAGCACCTGCGGCGCCCGCACCCAGCGAAGACCGTGACGGACCAGGTCGAGATCCTTGATGACCGGCGACGCCGCCGCCAACGGGTAGAAGGCGCTGTAGAGGTCGGTGGAGTATCCGGGGGCAATGACCTCGGCACTGCGCACGGCACCACCGATGGAGTCCTGCGCCTCCAGCAGCAGGACGTCCCAGCCAGCGTCGGCGAGCGCGTTGGCGGCGACCAGGCCATTGGGTCCGGAGCCGATGACCACGGCGTCGACCACGGCGGGGGTCGTCAAACAAGGCTCCTGATCTCGGTCCGGCACGTCCATCGTGAGGGCCGGCGATGCGGACCCCGCGGACGGAAACCCGGCGCGTCCTCGGGTTCGACGGTATCCGGTTCGTCGTCCGCTCCCAGACGCGCCCGTCGATGGGGGTTGGGAATCTCGTCAGTTTCTTCGGCTGGGTGGGGTAGGTCAGGTGCCTGCGTCATGACCCGTCACCGCCAGGCGCGGCGGAGACCAAACCCCATCCCGACTCCGGTTTGCGCGGCGACGCGATCCCACTCGGCGCCGCTTTCATGGTCCAGGCTCCGACATATGTTGGCGCCCAGTCCATAAGACCGGCACTCAGTCAACAAAGCGGCGCCGACCGAGCGGTGAATGCCATCGAGGGCCGGGCGGCGTCGACAGGGATTCGGCGTCGCGGCCGCCACCAATCTGCCAGCGGTAGTTGACGCCGCCAACCGTGACTCGGGGCCTTCACGGTCGGAGGACAAGCATGACGATTCCGCAGCAACCACAACCGGGAGATCCGCCCATCCCGGCAGATCCGCGCCTCCAGCCCCGTCGGGCCCGTTGGAACCCCACCGATCCAGCCGGATCGCCCGCCGGTATCGCTCGAGCCACCGCCGGCAATCTGATCAGGCTGGGCTGCAGCCTCCGCTTCGGCGACGAATCCGCCGTCGGAAGTGACGACGACGGCCATCCGCAAACCCGAGTGTCCTGGCCGTCGCCGTCATGTGGGTTCTTCTGATGGAACCGGACACCGTCGCCGCGGAGCACCCCGCGACCGGAAATCTGCTGTTGCCCGCCGCGGCGTTCCACAACGAATCGGTGCTCTACCGAACCTGCGCAGTCCTTCGGCCCAGTTGTCGGCCCAACCTCCAGCCGGTCGAGTACCGGGTATGACTGTGTGCGACCAGCTCGCCTCGGTATTGCGCGACGCCGCACAGCAGGTCATCGACGACGGGCTGCCGGTATTGACCTCCGGGGGACCTGCGGATGCGGTGATTGTCGCCGGCCGGCGACCACCAGCACGCAAGGGTGGCCCAGGGAGTCGGCGATGCGGTGGTGCCGTCCGCCTTTTCACTGCCCGGGAGAATCCTGCACACGGGCGACTGAGCCGGTGAGCCGGCGGCGATGGTGTCGCCCGGTGGCGATGGTGTCGCCCGGTGGCGATGGTGTCGCCCGGTGGCGACGGTGTCGCCCGGTAGCGACTACCTGGCGACTACCCCGCCGCGACCGGCAGCGCAGCCACGGCGCGCTTCCACGCGCTCTGATCGCGCGCCTCGCCCGGCCCGTTCGCCTCGGAGAATCGGATCACCCCGTCGACGTCGACCAGGAAGGTCCCGCGCAGCGCCATGCCCGCCTTCTCGAAGAACACGTCATAGGCCTGCGCGACCGCCCCGTGCGGCCAGAAATCGGACAGCAGCGGGAAACTGTAGCCCTGCATCTCCGCCCAGGCCCTGAGCGACTGGGAGGTGTCGGTGGAGATCGCCAACACCTGCACGCGTTCGTTCTGAAAGGCGCTCAGGTCGTCCCGCAGCTGGCACAACTCAGCCGTACACCTAACGGAGAACGCGAACGGATAGAACACCAGCAACACGGCCTGCTTCCCGCGGAACGACGACAGGCTGGTCGGGGTCTTGTTCGCGTCGGGCAGGGTGAAATCGGGCGCCTGCGCGCCGACCGGGAGAGCCATCAGCGGCGCACCTTCCCTGATTTGGGTCGCGCCAGCCGCGCGATCATCCATTGCGGGCCACCAGCCACGCTGGTTGTCTGCGCCAACCCCGCGGTGCGGGTGGCTTCGGCGATCTCGCTCGGCTCCACGTAGCCGTCCCTGCCCGTTTTGGGCGTGAGCAACCAGATCACGCCGTCGTCGGCGAGCAGCGGAATCGCGTTGATCAACGCGTCCGTGAGGTCGCCGTCGCCCTCGCGCCACCACAGCAGAACGGCGTCCAGCACGTCATCGGCGTCCTCTTCCAGCAGATCGGAGTCGATCAGGTCGGCGATCGCGTCCCGCAGGTCGTGATCGACATCGTCGTCGTATCCGGCCTCCCCTACCGTGTCCCCGGCCTTGAGGCCGAGCCGGGCAGCGGTGCTCACCGACCGCCCTGCGACGTCACTCACCTGTATCGCGTCCCTTCGAGGTGTTCGGCCATGCACGTGGAGAAGTGCGTGTCCCCTGCGGCATTACCTTATGCACGCTCCGGTGGCCCGTGAAGATCGGTACCGCAGTTCGCACCCGGCTTCATCCCGACGAGCGACGAAGGCGCCAAATGAGAGAGGATGACTCGGAGTCGCAACAGAAGTCAGAACCGAGTCAGAACCGTCGTCAGTACCGTGCCGAATCCGAAGGTTGAAGCAGAAGTCCGAACTGTCGTCGCGCGCATCGTCCCACGAAAGACCCCAGATCATCACGGCGTGCCAGACCCGCGGGCCCACCCGCCGAAACGTCACGAGGAGTTGTCTTGACAACGTCAGTGAACGACCAGTCCGCACCACGCCTGCGCGTGATCAAGGACGGCATCGCCGCCCAGCTGCCGGACATCGATCCGGAGGAAACCACCGAGTGGCTGAACTCCTTCGACGCGATGGTCGATGCAGGTGGCCAGCAACGCGCCCGGTACCTGATGCTCCGTCTTCTCGAGCGAGCCCGCCAGCAACACGTTGCACTCCCTGCGCTTACTACAACGGACTACATCAACACCATCCCGACCGAGTCGGAGCCGTTCTTCCCCGGTGACGAGGAGATCGAGCGCCGCTACCGCGGCTGGATCCGGTGGAACGCCGCTATCATGGTGCACCGCGCGCAGCGCCCCGGCATCGGGGTCGGCGGCCACATCTCCACCTACGCCTCGTCGGCCAGCCTGTACGAGGTCGGCTTCAACCACTTCTGGCGCGGCAAGGACCACCCGGGCGGCGGCGACCAGGTGTTCTTCCAGGGCCACGCCTCACCGGGCATGTATGCCCGTGCGTTCCTGGAGGGCCGGCTCTCCGAGCACGACCTGGACGGCTTCCGGCAGGAGAAGTCGCATCCGGGTGGCGGCATCCCGTCCTACCCGCACCCGCGGCTGCTGCCGAACTTCTGGGAGTTCCCCACCGTCTCCATGGGTCTTGGCCCGATGAACGCGATCCAGCAGGCGCGGTTCAACCGCTACCTGCACCACCGCGGCATCAAGGACACCTCGGAGCAGCACGTCTGGGCGTTCCTGGGCGACGGCGAAATGGACGAGGTGGAATCGCGCGGCCTGATCCACGTCGCGGCCATCGACGGCCTGGACAACCTGACCTTCGTCATCAACTGCAACCTGCAGCGCCTCGACGGTCCGGTCCGCGGCAACGGCAAGATCATCCAGGAGCTCGAGTCGTTCTTCCGCGGCGCCGGCTGGAACGTCATCAAGGCGGTCTGGGGCCGGGACTGGGACAAGCTGTTGCAGGCCGACCGAGACGGTGCGCTGGTCAACCTGATGAACACCACCGCCGACGGCGACTTCCAGACCTACCGGGCCAACGACGGCGCCTACATCCGGGAGCACTTCTTCGGTCGCGACCCGCGCACCAAGCAGCTCGTCGCGAACATGACCGACGAGGACATCTGGAAGCTGCGGCGCGGCGGTCACGACTATCGCAAGGTGTACGCGGCCTACCAGGCGGCTACCACCCATTCCGGGCAGCCGACGGTCGTGCTGGCCAAGACCATCAAGGGCTTCGGCCTCGGCCCGTCCTTCCAGGGCCGCAACGCCACGCACCAGATGAAGAAGATGACCATGGCCAACCTGAAGGAATTCAGGGACGGCCTGCGGTTGCCGATCCCGGACTCGGCGCTGGAGGCCGATCTGTACCGCCCGCCCTACTACAACCCCGGGCCGGACACCGACGAGATCAAGTACCTGAAGGAACGGCGCGCCAGGCTCGGCGGGTACGTCCCGGAGCGGCGGGTCACCGCCAAGCCGCTGGTGCTGCCCGGCGACAAGGTCTACGACGTGCTGGTCCGCGGCTCGGGAAAGCAGGAGATCGCCACCACGATGGCGTTCGTCCGGCTGGTCCGCGACCTGTTCAAGGACCCGGAGATCGGCAAGCGGGTGGTGCCGATCATCCCGGACGAGGCGCGCACCTTCGGGATGGACTCGTTCTTCCCGTCGCAGAAGATCTACAACCCGTCCGGCCAGCTGTACACGGCGGTGGACGCGAACCTCATGCTGGCGTACAAGGAATCAGAGCAGGGCGTGATCCTGCACGAGGGCATCGACGAGGCCGGTTCGGTGGCCACTTTCACCGCCGCCTCGACCAGCTACGCCACCCACGGCGAGCCGATGATCCCGATGTACATCTTCTATTCGATGTTCGGGTTCCAGCGCACCGGTGACGGGTTCTGGGCGATCGGTGACCAGATGGGCCGCGGTTTCGTGCTCGGTGCCACCGCGGGCCGCACCACCTTGACCGGTGAGGGTCTGCAGCACGCCGACGGGCACTCGCACCTGCTCGCCGCGACCATGCCGCACGTGGTGGCCTACGACCCGGCCTACGGGTACGAGATCGCGCACATCGTCAAGGACGGGCTGCGGCGGATGTACGGCGGCAGCGAGCAATGGCCGCACGGCGAGAACATCTTCTACTACATCACCCTGTACAACGAGCCGTACCAGCAGCCGAAGCAACCGGACGACCTTGACGTCGACGGCCTGGTGCGGGGTATCTACAAGCTGTCGCCCGCCGCGGACGCCGACGGCAAGGCCCGCGCCCAGCTGCTCGCCTCCGGGGTGGGTGTGCGCTGGGCTCTGGAGGCGCAGGATTTGCTCGCGCAGGACTGGGACGTCGCCGCCGATGTGTGGTCGGTGACGAGCTGGACGGAGCTGCGGCGGGACGCGGAAACCATCGAACGGGCCCGGTTGCTCGATCCGGGCTCCGATCCGGGCACGCCGTACATCACCCAGGCGCTCAGCGGCGCCCCCGGCCCGGTGATCGCCACCAGCGATTGGCAACGGGCCGTGCAGAACCAGATCGCGCCGTGGGTGCCGGGCGACTACGTCTCACTGGGTGCCGACGGCTTCGGGTTCTCCGACACCCGGCAGGCGGCCCGCAGGCACTTCCTCATCGACGGACCGTCGATGGTGGTGGCAACCCTTTCCGCTCTGGAGCGCCGCGGCGAATACCGCAAGGGTGCCGCCGCCGAGGCCGCCGCGAAGTACCAGTTGCACGACGTGCGGGCGGGCCGGTCCGGAAATGCCGGCGGTGATTCGTAGCCGATGATCGGCAGTTCCGTCGGACAAGAAAGGGGATCGGTCAGCCCGGTGAAAAACATCCCAAATCCACCGGGCGCCCCGGTAGCAATTCGATCGGGTGAGGCGGTACTGTTCGCCTCGTTGTTGCTCTTCTCCTGGTGTCCGCGCGGCATCGCACGGGGTAAAGCGCATCCCCCCGTTCGGAGAAGGACCCGATCGGGGTGTTCCACTCCGCGGGTCACCGCGGACAACGCTCGAGGAGAGCAGGCATGGCGCAGGGAACTGTGAAGTGGTTCAACGCGGAGAAGGGCTACGGCTTCATCTCCCCGGATGACGGCTCTGGCGACGTCTTCGTGCACTACTCCGCGATCAGCGGTACGGGCTACAAGTCGCTCGAAGAGGGCCAGCGGGTCAACTTCGAGGTCGAGCAGTCCCCCAAGGGACCGCAGGCCACCGGGGTCAGCGCAGCCTGATCCTGCTGGGAAAACCCGCGGCTGAGGCCGGCGCCGTCAAAGGTGCCGGCCTCAGCTGTCTATCGGAAGCCCGATGACCAGCACACCCCGGGTGCCCGGGGTCAACGTCGCCCGCGCGCCCGGCGTCAGCGCCGCCACCTTCCGCCGCGTGGAGCGGGCCGCCGGCGGCCTGGCCACCCGATCGGTGGCGCTGATGGACGAACGACTCCCCTGGTTCCGGGTGCTGCCCGCCGAGCAGCGATCCTGGGTGACCCTGGTGGCCCAGGCCGGCATCTCCGGGTACGTGGTGTGGGCCACCACCCCCGGACCGGAATACCGCATCACCGGCGAGGTCTTCGGCACCGCGCCGCGTGACCTGGTGCGTGCGGTCTCCCTGCGGCGCACGGTGGAACTCGTCAGGATCGCGATCGCCGTCGCCGAGGAGCAGTTGCCAGCGCTGGCCGCCGATCAGCCGGAGTCCGTGGCGCTGCGCGACTCCCTGTTGCGCTACAGCCGCGAGGTGGCCTTCGCCGCGGCATCGGTCTATGCCGCCGCGGCGGAAACCCGTGGCGCCTGGGATGCGCGGGTGGAGGCCGGCGTGGTGGACGGGGTAGTCCGCGGCGAGGACATCGGTGCGCTGTCCTCCAGGGCCGCCGCGCTCGATTGGGACCCGTCGGCCGACACCATCGTGGTGGCTGGCGCCGCCCCGCCGGGTGATCGGGCGGAGGCGGTCGCCGCCGTTGCCGAATGGGCGGCAGCGGCGGGCCGGGCGGCGATGTCCGGCGTCCAGGGCGATCGACTGGTTCTGGTGCTGTCCGGCTCGGACCCCCCCGGCTGCGGGGTCGAGGCCCTTTTCGGCGACGGCCCGGTGGTGCAAGGCCGGCCGGGCGGTGGGCTGCGCGGCGCCGTCATCTCGGCGGCCGACGCGCTGGCCGGCCTGGACGTCGCGGCCGGCTGGCCCGACGCGCCGCGCCCGGTGGAGGCAGACGACCTGCTGGCCGAGCGGGTGCTCGGCGGGGACGCCAGGGCCGCAGAGCGGCTCCGCACGGTGATCTACGGACCGCTGGCCGCGGCCCCCACCTCACTGCTGCCCACGCTGGACGCCTACCTCGAAGCAGGTGGCGCCCTCGAGCCGGCGGCCAGGCGATTGTTCGTGCACCCCAACACCGTTCGTTACCGGCTCAGGCGGATCACCGAGTTGACCGGACGCGATCCCACCGAGCCTCGTGACCTGCTGGTCCTGCAGACCGCGGTGATCCTCGGGCGCCTCAGTTCCGCTACCTCGACGGCCTGACCGGCCACCGCCCGATCGGCTGTCGACGAAGATCGTTTGGCTGTTCCCGATGGGTCGTTTGTAGGATGTCTACAAATCCTTCGTCAGGACTTGGTGTCGTTCAACACCCGCGTCAGTGCCCTGATCGTGTTTGGCTTGTCCGGTGCTGGCCATCGTCGCTCCGGGTCAAGGAGCTCAGAAGCCGGGGATGCTCGCTCCCTGGCTGGAACTGGACGGCGTCCGCGATCAGGCGGCGGCGATGTCCGATCGGGCCCACCTTGATCTGATCGTGCTGGGCACGACCGCCAGCGCCGAGGAGATCAAGGACACCGCCGTCACCCAGCCGCTGGTGGTCGCGACCGCACTGCTCGCCGCCGGGCAGCTATCGCTGCCGCCGGGCGCCGCGGTGGCCGGGCACTCCGTCGGCGAGATCGCCGCCGCCGCACTGGCCGGAGTGCTACCGGCGCTCGACGCGGTCGACCTCGCAGCGGTCCGCGGTCAGGCGATGAGCGCAGCCTGCGCGCTGACCCCGACCGGGATGTCGGCCGTCATGGGCGGCGACGTGACGACCGTGCTCAGCACGCTGGCCGAAATGGACCTGGTCGGGGCCAACGTCAACGGCGGCGGGCAGATCGTCGCGGCCGGCAGCGCTAGTGCCCTGGCCGCGTTGGCCGCTGACCCGCCTGCCGGCACCAGGGTGATCGGGTTACCGGTCGCCGGCGCCTTCCACACCTCGTACATGGCCAGCGCCGAGGCCACCGTTGCCGATCACGTCCGGTCGATCAGCGCCGCCGACCCGCTGCGGCCGTTGCTGACCAACTCCGACGGATCGGTGATCGGCGGCCCGGGGTCCGGCGCCACCTTCCTGCGGCTACTGGTCGGCCAGGTCACCCGCCCGGTGCGCTGGGACCAGTGCATGTCCACCCTGGCGCACATGGGCGTCACCGGCGTGCTGGAACTGCCACCCGCCGGCACCCTGGTCGGGCTGGTCAAACGCGAACTGAAGGGCGTGGCGACGTTGGCGCTGAAGACACCAAAGGACCTTGACGCCGTCACCGGATTCTTCGCCGAGCACGCGGGAGTGCACCGGTGAGCGCGGCCAAGACCCCGACCAGGATCCACAGACCCGCTGGGCGATTGGGCTCCAGAATCTCCGGTCTCGGTCATTTCCGGCCGGACACGGTCGTCACCAACGACGACCTGGCGCAGATCATGGACACCGACGACGAGTGGATCCGCTCCAGGGTCGGGATCGCCGAGCGCCGCTTCGCCGGCGAGGACGACACGGTGATCTCGATGGGCGCGCGGGCCTCGGCCAAGGCCATCGCGGAGGCCGGCATCTCCCCGACCGACATCGACACCGTGATCGTCGCGACCTGCACCCTGGAGAGCCCGGTCCCGCACGCGTCCACCCAGATCGCCGGCGCACTGGGGATCCACGCGCCCGGCTCGTTCGACATCAACGCGGCCTGCGCCGGATTCTGTTACGGCGTCGCCGCCGCCGACCAGGCGATTCGCTCGGGCACCTCCGCGACGGTGCTGGTGGTCGGGTCCGAGCGGCTCACCGCGTGGACCGACCCGAAGGACCGGGCAACGGCGATCATCTTCGCCGACGGAGCAGGAGCGGTCATCGTCACCGGGTCGGAGGAATCCGAGATCGGCCCCGTCGTCTGGGGCAGCGACGAGACGCACATCGACGCGATCCGCATCGACGGGCGGAACGGCACGTTCTTCCAGGAGGGCCAGACGGTGTTCCGTTGGGCCACCACGAAGATCGGCTCGGTCGCGATCCGGGCCGCGCAGGCGGCCGGGGTGGACCTGGCCGACGTCGACGTGCTGGTCACCCATCAGGCGAACCTGAGGATCATCGACGCCATCGCCAAGAAGGTCATCGCGGCGGGCGCCCGGCCCGAGCTGAAGGTGGCCAGGGACATCGTGACCTCGGGCAACACCTCGTCGGCCTCGATCCCGCTGGCGCTGGACCGGATGCGCGCGGCGGGCGAGGTGTCCTCCGGGGACCTCGTGTTGTCCGTGGCCTTCGGCGCCGGCCTGACGTATGCGGGCCAGGTGTTCCTGTGTCCCTGAACCGCTCGCGCGTCGAGGTTGCCTTGAGCATCCGCGCCGCGCCCGTGCGGCAGAATGCGCCGGGAACAACTCCCGCCGCCTCCGATTCCGGAGCGGCATGTCACCCTCGAAAGGAAACATCGTGAGCAACGAGGACATCATCGCCGGCCTCGGCGAGATCGTCGAAGAGGTCGCGGGCGTCGCCGCCGCCGACGTCACCCCCGAGAAGTCCTTCACCGACGACCTCGACATCGATTCGCTCTCGATGGTGGAGATCGCGGTGCAGGCCGAGGACAAGTTCGGTGTGAAGATCCCCGACGACGAGCTGGCCAACCTCAAGACCGTTGGTGACGCCGTCGCTTACATCGAGGCCAACCAGGCATGAGCACTCGCCCTGACGTCGTCGTCACCGGTATCGGCGCCACCACCCCCATCGGTGGCACCGCCCCGGAGACATGGCAGGCCATGCTGGACGGCCGGATCGGCGTCGTGGCGAACAACGAACCGTGGGTCGAGGCCAACGACCTCCCGGTCCGGATCTACGCCCCGCTCGCCGTCGATCCGCTCACCGTCATCCCCAGGGTGGAAGCCCGGCGATTGGATCGTTGTCAGCAGGTGGCGCTGGTCGCGGCCCGGGAGGCGTGGGCCGATGCCGGCGAACCCGAGCTCGACCCGGAAAGGCTCGGGGTCGTCGTCGGCACCGGCATCGGCGGCGCGCTGACCCTGCTGGGTCAGGACGACGTGCTGGAAACGGTCGGCATCCGGAAGGTCGCGGTGCTGACCATCCCGATGCTGATGCCCAACGGTCCCGCCGCCGCGGTGGGGCTCTGGGCGAGGGCCCGCGGCGGCGTGCATGCGCCGGTGTCGGCCTGCGCGTCCGGCGCCGAGGGCATCGCCTGGGCCTACAAGATGATCCAGGACGGCGAGATCGACATCGCGATCGCCGGTGGCGCCGAGGCGTGCATCCATCCGCTGCCGATCGCCGGCTTCGCCCAGATGCGGGCGATGAGCACCAGGAACCACGACCCCCAGGGCGCGTCGCGGCCGTTCGATGTCGAACGCGACGGTTTCGTGCTCGGCGAGGGTGCCGGGATCATGGTGCTGGAACGCGCGGATCATGCCCGCGCCCGTGGCGCCAAGATCTACGGCCGGCTGGCCGGAATCGGGATGTCGAACGACGCGTTCCACATCACCGCACCCGAGCCGGACGGCGAAGGCTCGGCCCGGGCGATCGCGAAGGCCCTGAAGTCCGCCGATCTGACCAGGGCCGACATCGGGCATGTCAACGCGCACGCCACCTCGACCCCGGTCGGCGACCTGGCGGAGTCCAACACCATCCTGCGGGCCATCGGCGACCACCCGGTGGTCACCGCCACCAAGTCGATGACCGGTCACATGCTCGGCGCCGCCGGCGCCGTGGAGGGCATCGCCACATTGCTGGCGATCCGGGACGGGGTTGTCCCGGGCACCCGCAACCTGAACAAGCTCGACCCGGAGATCAAGGTCGATGTGGCGGCCGACAACCGCGAGGTGGAGCTGACCGCCGCCGTCAACGACTCCTTCGGATTCGGTGGACACAACGTCGCACTGGTGTTCAGCAAGGCGTAATCGGTGGCCCGCGCCGCGCCGGGCGTCAGCCACGCGGCCGGACCAAGCCGGGTCGGCGTATCCGCTTCGGCGTCTCCTGGACTCCTAGGTACCGGACCCTGCCCACTTTCACCCTCGATGCCCATGGCATGTCAGGAGTTCCTGTGACGTCCGTTGCCCGGCCTTTGACCGCAGTGCCCGATCCGACCCACGCCGACGCCGCCCTCCCACCCGCGGCCGCGCAGAGTCGGCCGAGCAGCCCCGGCCCGCGCACGATCGACCCGCGCGAACCCGAGGTGCGGCTGGCCGAACTGCTCGATCCCGGCACGCTGGTCGGCCTGCACGCCACCGACACCTCCGGCGTCTGGGCGGTGCGCGGCAAGATCAACGGTTCCAAGGCCATCGCCTACTGCACGGACGGCACCCGGATGGGCGGTGCGCTCGGCCACGAGGGCTGCAAGCACATCGTGGACGCCATCGACACCGCCGTGCGCGAGCGGGTGCCGGTGATCGGACTGTGGCACTCCGGCGGTGCCCGGCTGGCCGAGGGGGTGGAGGCGCTCGACGGAGTCGGTCAGGTGTTCGCCGCGATGGTCCGCGCGTCCGGCCGGGTGCCGCAGATCTCGGTGGTACTCGGCGCGGCGGCCGGCGGTGCGGCCTACGGTCCGGCGCTCACCGACATCGTGATCATGTCGCCGGACGCCAGGATTTTCGTCACCGGTCCCGACGTGGTCAAGTCCGTCACCGGCGAGCAGGTGGACTCCGAGGCGCTCGGCGGCCCGGCAGCGCACGGCCGGAAGTCCGGCGTCGTGCACATCATCGCCGACTCCGAGCAGGACGCCATGCGACGAGCGCGCAAGGTGGCATCGCTGTTCTCCCGTCCCGGGATCGCCGGGGTCGCCGGGATGGATGACGACCCCGAGCTCGAGAAGAAGCTGCCCGAGCAGAAGAACCGGGCGTACAACGTGCGGCCGCTGATCGACGGCATCCTGGACGAGCCGATGGAAGAACTGCAGACCAAGTGGGCGCCGAACATCGTGATCGGCCTCGGCCGGCTGGGCGGGCGCACCGTCGGGGTGGTGGCGAACAACCCGCTGCGGCTGGGCGGCTGCCTGGACTCCACCTCGGCGGAGAAGGCCTCCCGGTTCGTCCGGATGTGTGACGCCTTCGGTGTGCCGCTCTTGGTGATCGTCGACGTGCCCGGCTACCTGCCCGGCGTCGGCCAGGAGTGGGACGGTGTGGTGCGCCGCGGGGCGAAGCTGCTGCATGCGTTCGCGGAGGCTGTTGTTCCGCGAGTCACCCTGGTGACTCGCAAGGCGTACGGCGGGGCCTACGTCGCGATGAACTCCAAGTCGCTGGGCGCCACCGCGGTGTTCGCCTGGCCGGACGCGCAGATCGCCGTGATGGGCGCCAAGGCGGCGGTCGGCATCCTGCACCGGCGCAAGCTCGCAGCGGCGCCGCCCGAGGAACGCGACGCGCTGCACGCGCAGCTGGCCGAGGATCACGAGAAGCTGGCGGGCGGGTTGGAGAAGGCGGTCGCCCTCGGCTTTGTGGACGAGGTGATCACCCCTGCGCAAACCCGGCGCCGGGTGGCGGAGGCGTTGGCCTCAGCGCCCGCGGGGCGTGGGGCGCACGGAAACATCCCGCTCTGAGTCCTGCTGTCTCGTGGATCGGGGTGTCGTGGTCATCACACGGTGGTCAGCAGCGCTGCCAGTGCACCCCCGGCGACCACGGCGGCCATCGGCACCGCGGAGCCGGACCCGCCCAGCGCCAGCAGCGGGGTGACCAGGATCCCGCCGGCGAACATGCACACGCCGAGCACCAGGGAGGCCGCTCCCGAGGTGCCCGGGCGTTTCTGGCACTGCTCAGCTGGTCAGGATGATCAGCGCGCCGGCAGAGGCGAAATGTTCTCAGCCCGCGGCGCGGGCGTCCGCCGCGATGGCCTCGTGCTGGGCGGACCCCACCACGTCGAGGCCCGGCCGTTGGGCACGGGCCAACGCCAACCGCAGCGCGTAGACCCTGGCGGCGGCGGCCCTCAGCACGTCCGGTGACAGTGAGCCGTCGCCGGCCGCGGTGATGATCCCGTTGACCGCGGCCTCCGGGTCGGTCGGCTTCAACACCAGGTCCTGGCCCGCAACAAGCGCCCGCAAGGCGGCCTCGCCCGGCGAGTAGTTCTGCGAGATCGGGGCCATCTCCATCGCGTCGGACACCGTGACGCCGGTGAAGTTCAGTCCGGTGCAGCCGGCGGTTCCGGCGCCGCGCAGCAGGTCGGTCACCACCGCTCCGGAGATGCTCGACGGCACGTCGGTGCCGACCGCGGGCACCAGCACATGCCCGGTCATCACCAGTGCGACGCCCGCGTCGACGCCGGCGCGCATCGGGACCGACTCGACCGTGTTCCATTCTTCACACGCAACATCCAGTGTCGGCAACGACTTGTGGGTGTCCGCGGAGATCCGGCCCAGGCCCGGGAAATGCTTGATGGTGGCCGCCAAACCGGCGCTCTGATAGCCCTGTACCGCAGCGGCGACCAGCCTCGCGTCACGCTGCGGATCGGGCCCGAACGAGCGATCACCGATGGCCGAGGACCCGGACGCCGGCACCACGTCCGCGTCCGGCGCGAAGTCGACATTGATGCCCACCGCGAGCATTTCGGTGCCGGCCGCCGCGGCGACCTTTGTGGTCTGCGCGGCCGCCTCGTCCGTCGAGCCGATCGCGGACAACTGGGAGGTGCCCGGGAAGTCGGTGAAGCCGTTCACCAGGCGGGTGACCAACCCGTACTCCTGGTCGGTGGCGATCAGCAGCGGGGCGCCGGCCTGCGAGGCCGGCACCTGCGACTGCAGGGCTTGCGTCACCGCGAGCACCTCGTCAGGGGTGCCGGACGCGGTGCCGTCGATCGCTCCGTTCGAGCCCATCAGGATGACGCCGCCCAAGTGCAACCTGTCGACCAGGTCGCTGCCGACGGCCTGCGCGGAGTTGGCCATCACGACCATCCCCGCCTGATACGGCACGCTCATCTCCGCGACCGCGGCGGTGGCCTGTGCCAGGTCCGCATCGGTGACCAGGCCGCGGGGCGCAACCGGCTGGGCGGGCGCCGGAGTGGGCGGGGCCGGCGTGGCTGCTGGCGGTGCCGGCGATGCGCTGGACTGCTCGGCGGTCGATGCGGCAACTGTCGCGGCCGATGACGAACCAGCGCTGGCCCGGGCGGCCGGCGCGGACGAACTCGCGGAGGGCGGGGCGGTGGTGGTGGCGGCCTGGGGCTGGGGCGCGGACGAACAGCCCGCGAGCACGGCCACGGTCCCCAGTACGGCAACCGCCGCGACCAAGACTCGGCGTGATCGGACAGTGCGCGATCGCACAGTGCGGCGGGAGCGCGTCACCCGCATGCCGTCATCGACTGGGCCGACGGGTCGATACCGCTGAGCACCAGGCCGTGGTCGGTGTCGCTGACCAGGTACGTCACGTCCCACTCGATGCACTCGGCGGGCAGCATGGGCGGCGCCAGGTCGACGGACTGCTGGGAGGTGAACAGGATGCGCGCCCGCAATGGGTCGTCGAACACTGCCGTCACCATGAAATTCGAATCGACACTGGTGGAGTACTCCCTGGCCCACCGCTGCGGATCCTGTACCGACGATTGCGAGGCGGCGACAGAGCGGACCCAGGAGGCATAGTCACGATTGTTGATGGAATCAAAGTAGCCCTGCAAGACGTCGCGGATCTCCTCGGCCCGAGCATGGTCGCCGGGGCCGTCGGCCATCCGGATCGATCGATCGGCGCTGGGTCCGGCCGAGTAGTCGGCAGCGGCCATCGAGGTGTCGACCCGCTGACGTCCCAGCGCCCAGGCGGCCGCCGCCCCCGCCGTCAGGATGACGATCAACAGGGTCGACAGCAGTACTGTCACGCTCCGGCGGGTGAGCCGCATCCGTTCGATGACCTTTCGCGTCGTCGTACCCCGAAAGGTCGACGTACCGCGGCGGGTCGGGTTGCCCGGAAACGGTCAGCGTCGGCTGGTGAGGGGACGTGAGCCCCCTCTCACCGATCTCACCCTCACTCCGACCTCAGGACGTCACTCCGACCTCAGCCGACCTGATGCAACCAGGTGACGGGGGTGCCCTCGCCGGCCCGCCGGTAGGGTTCCAGCTCGGCGTCGATGGGGGTGCCGAGGAGCTCGGCGAGGCGGTGATGGGCGGCATCGAGACTGGTTGCCGAACTGATCAGCGAGCGAAGCTGGTCCTCGCCGACCATCACGTCGCCGTTGGCCGAGATTGCCGCGCGCCAGAACCCACGACCGGGGACATAACAGATCCGTTCGCCGTCGACACCGGCGCTCGGTTCCTCGGTGACTTCGAACCGGAGCATGGGCCACGCCTTCAGGGCGTTGGCAAGACGGCCGCCCGTCCCTGGCTTACCTGCCCAGCTGACGTCGGCACGCAACGACCCCGGGGCGGCGGGTTGTTCTGTCCAGGACAGCGTCACCCGACCCCCGGTCACACCGGAGATCGCCCACTCGACGTGCGGACAGATCGCCGCAGGAGCCGAATGCACGAACACCACACCACGGGTCACTACCATCCACCTCCGCTCGCGCTCCATCGTCTTCCCCAACGTGGAGGCCGCGGCGAACAGGCGTTCCGCGCCGAGACGCGGTCGAACCGTGCTGCGTGTGCAGTTGTGTGGCCATTGTGCACTGTGTGACGGCCCAAGCGCCAGCGTCCGGCGGCGCGAGGACGGTAAATCTTGCACGCCCGCCGGCGCAGCGGCCGGTGGACCGGCCGTCAACGGCCGTCAACGGCCGTCATCGGGAAGCTGATCGGACGGGCGGTCCGTGCGATCAGTGCGCGTGGTACGGCCCCGCATCCGGCCAGAGCGGCTGTCCGGGTTCACTCGGGGTCCACGCGCCCGACGAGCGCGAATCCTTGCCGAACAGCGGTCCGGCGACGGCCAGGGCCAGCAGAATCATCACGATCACGAGAGCGGTCATGACTCAAGAGTCTCCGGTCTCCCCTGCGGGGAGGGCCCTTCCGGGCTG
>Ga0208716_1000121_pt1 | contig 29925 bp, 15 predicted proteins | sample NGESurdeep092012_8_FD_184482 | JGI IMG/M metagenome (GOLD analysis project Ga0208716, IMG submission 184482) | Arctic peat soil microbial communities from Barrow, Alaska - NGEE Surface sample 415-3 deep-092012 (SPAdes) | ecosystem: Environmental > Terrestrial > Soil > Wetlands > Peat ...
CGCTCGTCCAGAGGAAGTGTTGCCCGCCCGCGAGCCAGGGGACGTCGTCCACGAGGTCGATCCACGCGCTGTCGCGCTCGGCGACGACGGTGCGCACGGCCCCCGTCGCGGGGTCGGCGAGCATCACGTCGTCGGCGTTCTGCAGGCGGTTCATGTGCTGGACCAGCAGCTCGCGCGGCCCCGCCCACTCCATCCACGGCACGTAGCCGGCGCGCGCGTCGCCCGGCACCCGGATCCAAGTCGTGGGACCGCCCGCGGCGTCCACCACCCCCACGCGGACGGCGGAGTTGGTGGTGCCCGCCTTCGGGTACTGCACGGGCACGGTGAAGGGGTAGAGGGAGTCGGTGTCGTTAATGAGGAGGAAGGTGCCGACGCCCGCCATGTCGAACTGCCAGTAGGCGATGTGCGCCCCGTCGGGGGACCAGCGGAAGCCGTCGCGGAGGCTGAACTCCTCCTCGTACACCCAGTCGGACATCCCGTTGACGAGCGTCGTGGTGGCGCCGGTGGTGAGGCGGGTCATGGCGCCGTCGGCGAGGCGCTCGACGTAGAGGTCCCCCTGGCGGACGTACGCCACGCGGTCGCCGCCCGGCGAGAACTTGGCGTACATCATCGTCGAGGGGGGGCCGTCGCCGCCCAGCTTGCGGAGCGCGCCGCTACGGCGGTCGAGGACCCAGTAGTCGCCGCGGGTGTTCTCCCGCCAGACCTTGCGGGTGTCGGTGAAAAGGAGGAGCCGGGCATAGTCCGCCGACCAGATGTAGTCGTCGAAGTCAAGCGCCTCCGTCCGGCCTGCCGGGATCAGCGCCTGGGCCGCCACCATCACGCTCCGCGCGCCGGTGGCGGTCTCGTAGCGGACGATGTCCACCGCGCCCTGCACGTCGGACGAGGGCTCCAGGGTGGAGTACGCGGCGCCGTTCTCGATCCAGCGCGCCGGGCCGAAGCGCTGCGGCGCGAAGTCGCGCGTGGCGAAGATGCGGTGGACGGTCGCCTGCACCGACGCGGGGACCTGCGCGGGCGCGGGAAGGACCGCGCCGAGGACGAGGGCGGCGGCGAGGACGATGGCACGGCTGCGCATGCAAGGCCTCCGGAAGGCGGCGACGACGGGGGAGTGGAAGTGGTGAGGTTCGGTCTACGTGCGCTCGACGCGCGGGCCGGCGACCGTCAGGCGAGAGCCGATAGCCGATAGAAGAAGATACCGGCGGGACTGGGGTCGGGCGAGCGCGCGGGCGGAACGGGCCCGCGCCCGGGGCGTCTCAGGACGCTGTCGTGCCCTGCTTGCTCCGGTGCTTCCGGCGCGGGGCGTCGGCGGCGGCGGCGGTGACGGGCCGGCCGCCACGCGGCGGCGGCGGCTCGGGCGGGGTCTCCCCCACGCGCGAGCCGTCGCGGTAGGCGTAGACCCACGTGAATTCGGCGCCGAGAAGGAAGATCTGGGCCGAGTAGTAGATCCACATCAGGAAAATGGCGAGCGAGCCGGCGGCACCGAGCCCCGAGGCGATGGACGTCTTGCCGAGATAGGCACTGATGAACACCCGGCCGACCTCGAAGAGGATGGCCGTCAACAACGCGCCGGTCCAGACGTCGCGCCACGCGATGGCGGCACGGGGCAGGAACTTGTAGATCATCGCGAACGCCACGGTGATCGTGCCGATCTTGACGATGGATGCCACCATCTCCACGAGGACGGACCACATCGTGAGCCGCGCGCCGAACCACTCGCCCGCCGCCTCGAGGCCCGCGGAGAGCACGAGCGACACGATCAGCAGGAACCCGATCCCGAGGATCATGCCGAACGACAGGATCCGGGTGCGGATGAGGTGCACGATGCCGCTCGCCTTGGGCGCCGAAGGGCTGCGCCAGATCCGGTTGAGATCCCCGTAGAGCTCGGCGAACACGCTGGTCGTGCCGAACACCAGGATGGCGGTGCCCAGGAGTTCCGCGACGAGGCTGGTGGTGGCGCTGTGGGCGCCCCGCAGCAGCTGTTCGACCGCCAGCACGCCGGCGTCGCCGGTGAGGTCGCGCAGCTGGCCGAGGATGTGGCTCTGGGCGGCGTCGCGTCCGAAGAGCACTCCGGCGACGGCGATGACCATGACCAGCAGCGGTGCGATGGCGAAGAGGGTGTAGTACGCGAGGGCGGCGCCCATGCTCGAGGCGTCGTCGTCGTTCCAGGCGATCGCCGCGCGCTTGAGCAGTACCAGGTGGTGCGGGATCATCACGTCGGCCCTCCCGCGGACTGCGTTCCTCTCATCGGAGACGGAAGCCCCGCCAATCCTGCGATCGACGGGGCCTCCGAGTCACGGGGCGAGCCAGCCGCTAGTTGTGCCGCTGCGCGCGACCGTAGTCATCGTTGTTGGGCCGATGCCGGTTGTTGTACCGGCGGTCGTGACCCACCCACGCCTGGTCTTGCGGCGGCAGGAAGTGCTCGTTGCCGCGCCGGTAGACCTGCACCGCGCGCGCGCCGCGCACGGAGTGCTGGTAGTACTGGCCGTTGTAGGCGTAGACGGTGGTGGGCTTCCACTGCCGGTAGCTCGTGCGCCAGTCACCGTACTGCTGCTGCGAATAGGCGTTGAGGGTGATGGCGGGCCCGAGGCGGGCGCCGATCCTGACACTGACCTGCGCTGACGCCCCGGTCGGCAGGGCGAGCAGCCCGGCGAACACGGGGATGGCCAGCAGGGACGCGATGCGCATGCGGTGCTCCCTTCGAGGTACGACACGACGTGCCGTCGAACGACGGAAGCCTAGCCGCCGGCGTGTCCAGGCGTCATCGCACGATGGGAGGGAGGCCGCTGACTCGAAAGGACTAGTGCCGCGGACGTCGGAGGCGTGGCCGGCCGGGCGCACTCAGCGCGGCGGGCCGAATCCGAGCGCGATGGACTCCACCTCCACCCCGTAGCCGCCCGCCGTCACCGCGACGCCGTCCTCGCGCTGCAGGGAGATCTGCAGGCGCTCCATCCGCGCGAGGCGCAAGCCGTCGCCGCTGCCGCCGCGCCCCGCGGCCGGTCCCACCCAGTAGTTCCACTCCCCCGGGAAGCCCTCCGGAAGGAGCACGCCGCGGCCCAGCGTAAAAGACGAGAGCGGCACACGACGGTCGCTCCAGGTGCTGTCCACGGTCAACGCGGCGCTCCAGCTCGTGCCGTCGTCCTCCATCAGCGTGACGTGGAGGACCTGGCGCGGCCCGAGGCCGCGGACGCGCACCTCCAGCTCCGTGGCGCCGGCGATCGTCTCCTGCCGCGCCCTGATCCGGTCGCGCACGACGAGCGACGCGGTGTAGTCGGCAGGGCCCTGCCCTCGCGCGTCGGCGGGCAGCTCGAGGTGGAAGACGGGCCGCCCCGTCGCCTCGGAAAGGCCCAGGCGGAAGAGGCCGCGGCGGCCCGCGTCGCCGATGCGGGTGAAGGCGAGCCGCTCCGCGTCCGCCGCAGGATCGAAGAGGGGCAGTGCCGTCCGCGAGCCGGCGACGTCGAGCCGCCACGGCCCCTCGTCCCGATAGTCCCAGTCCCACGGCCTCCGGGGCGCACCGCTCGGGAAGGTGAGGGCGGAGTCGCCGCGGTAGAACGTGATGACGTACGCGTACGGCCCCTCCCGGAGCGCCGCCGAGGGCACGGTGGCCGCGAACTCGTACCCGCCCGCGGGCCGCATCGCGAAGGGCCGGTAGAAGCCGCCCGCCGCCGGCCGCATGAAGAGGGTGACCGAGTCGGGGGGCGTGACGTCCACGACGCGGGCCCGCACCTCGGCGTCGCGCCCGGCGAGCAGCGCGGGAGGGACGAGGGGCGTGACGGTGGGCGGCAGCGTGTCGGCCGGCGGCGCGTGGTACTCGGCGAAGCCCAGGTGGCCCACGTACGCCGGCAGCGTGGCGACGTCCACGGGGCCCGCGGCGCTCAGGACCCAGACGCCGGGGGTGACGGTGAACCGGCCGGCGGCGGCCTGCGCGGCACGTGGGTTCCCCGGCGTGATCGGCTGCACCGTGAAGGCCCCGCCCAGGTCGGGCAGGGTGACGGTCATCGGCCAGGCGCGGCTGATCGCGCGGGTCACGACCTTGTCCCGGCTGGGCGGCTCGAAGGGGTCGCGGACGGGCACCGCGTCGGGGTAGACCTCGAGGCGCCAGACGCCGGCGCGCACCTTGTCGAGGAAGTAGACCCCCTCCCCTTCATACGTGACGACGGGCGAGGAGCCGTATCCGGCGACACGCGTCAGCGCGGCCGGGTCGGGGGGCAGGGCGCGCGTCACACCGGCGTAGAGGAAGGCGTCGCGCGCGACCAGCTCGCCGAGGTTCGAGTCGGCGGAGACGTGGAAGTCGCCGAACGTCGTGTTCGCGGGATAGGGGCCGTACGCGCGCATCCGCGGGAGACGGCGCATCGCCTCGGCGGCGATGATGGCGCTCATCGCCTTGCGCGGCGTGTACGCCAGGCTCAGGTAGTGGGTCTGCCAGCCGAGGTTGCGGGAGGCGGTGGCCAGCATGTCGTACGCGAACATCGCGGCGAACTGGGTGCCCACGGCGCGGAAGGTCCGCGCCATCGCCGGGTACATCGTCCCCGTCCGGAGGTCGGGGCTGTCGAACTCGTAGACGATGCGCGGCATCCGGGCGAGCTCGGGGCGCCGCATGTCGGGATAGTCGTCCACCGCGCGGAGGAAGTTGCCTTCCAACTCGTGGCCGGCGTTGAGCGCCGAGGGATACCAGCCGAAGGTCACTCCCTGCGCGCGCGAGCGCCGGATCGCCTCGCCGATCCGGAAGTCCTGGCTCACGTTGTAGAAGACGAGCTTCGTGCACCCGGTGGCGCGCACCGCATCGGTAAGGGCGTTGATGTAGCGGACGGAGCCCGGCAGGTCCTCGGGGTGGTGCCACGGCTCGTTCACCAGCTCGATGAAGAGGATGGCGGGCTCGTCCTTGAGCGCGACGTGGGTGTAGGGGTTCACGTGGTCCAGGATCTGCCGCAGGTAGTTCACCTGCGCCGCGATCGCCGCCGAGTCGGTGCCCATCCGTCCCTTGCCGAAATGCCGCCCGAACCCCGGCTCCGTCGTGTCACCGAGGGCGTCGGGCCAGTTCGAGCCGTAGAGCTGGATCGGGCTGAGGAGCATGTAGACGCCGCGCTCCCGGGCGCGGGCGATCAGGTAGTCCAGTAGATCCAGATGGTCGTTGGCAAGGAGGTTGCCGGCGCTGTCGGAGGACTCCCAGTCGCCCCAGAAGGTGAGCCGCAGGCCGTCCCAGCCCATCCGGGCGAAGTGCGCCATGTCCTCGTCGATCATCCGCTTCCGGTCGCCGTGCACGTACCCGGCGGCGCGATAGTCGGAGGCGGTGTGGATCACGTAGTTCGCGCCGAAGAGGGCGACCTCCGTCCGGTCGTCGCGCCAGCGCACCACCCCCGCGGAGTCGAGGTAGACCGCCCGGTTCGCGGGCCTGGGCGCGGCGGCAGACGCCCGCGCCGCGGACGCGGCCGCCGGCATCCGCTGCGCGAACGCCGGGGTGGCGAGAAGGGCGAGAAGGCCCGCGAGTGACGGCGTGAGCCGGTGCATCGAGCGCACGGGAGCCACCTTACCGCGCCGCGGGGATGGCCGCGGGGGCAGCGCCCGGGCGCACCACGATCTCGACGCTCCCCTCCCGAAGCCCCTCGACGCTCGCCGCGAGGCGGAGCCGGCCCGGCTGCGCGGCCCTGAGGATGGCCAGCCCCCGCCCTTCGTAGGCGTGGCGGCGGTCGGCCTGGTACGGATCGTGGTCCCGGAGGTCGGCGTTGTCGAGCGCCACGATGCTGCCTCCCGTCACGATGAAGCGCACCAGGTCGCCGGCGCTGGGGACGACGGTGCCCGCCGAATCCACGACCTCGAAGGTCACGTGCGCGACGTCCCCCGGGTCGGTCGTGATGGTGTCGCGGTCCGCGGCGAGCCGGATCGCCGCGGGCGCGCCCGCCGTGCGGACTTCCGCCTGGCAGGCCACGGTGCCGTCGCGGCGCTTCCCGACGGCCCGGAGGACGCCAGGTTCGTAAGGAACGTCCCACGTCAGGTGCAGGTCGTCGGTGGAGGCGGCCACGTAGGGCTGCGCGTAGCTGTTCCACCCGCCGGAGGTCCCCTGCGCCGGGAACTCGAGGCGCTTCTCCCCCAGGGAGCGGCCGTTGAGGAACAGCTCCACGCTGTTGCAGTTGGTGTACGCGATCACGGGGATCAGCTGCCCGCGACGCCCCGGCCAGTTCCAGTGCGGCGCGAGGTGCAGCACCGGCCGGTCGGTCCAGAGACTCTGATAGAGGTAGAAGGTGGCCTTGGGGCGGCCGGTGATGTCCACGGGCGCCGAGCCGAAGCCCTTGGAGGGCCACATGCTCTCGCCCAGGTAGTCGATCCCCGTCCACATGAAGTCGCCGGCGAAGTAGTCGTGCGTGGCGACCCACTTCCAGAGCCGCTCGGCGCGGAGCATCCCCGTCGTGTAATTGGGCCGCACGACCGTCGAGTCGTTCCCCAGCGAGTAGCCGCGGCCGAATTCGTCCGAGGCGGAGACGCTCTCGGTGCCGATCATCCGCCAGTCGGGATGGTCGTGGCGGTCCTGCTCGGCGAACAGTTCGCGGCGCTCGTGCCAGCGGTCCACGTAGTTGTAGCCGACGAGGTCGAGGGCGTTCAGGAAGGCGAGGGTGGCGCGGCCGCCATCGGCGGCGATGTGGTCGTTCCCCGTCGTGACCGGCCGCGTCGGGTCCTCGCGGTGGAAGATGTCGAGGAGGCGGCGCAGCACCGGCACGCCCTCCGGCGTGTCCTGCTCGCCGATCTCGTTGCCGGCGCTCCAGAGGACGATGGACGGATGGTTGCGGTCCCGGTGGATGAAGTCGGTGAGGTCGCGCTCCGACCACTCGGCGAAGTACCGGTGATAGCCCTCGGGCACCTTCCCGGAGGTCCACTCGTCGAAGGCCTCCGCCATCACGAGGAATCCCATCCGGTCGCAGAGATCGAGGAACTCGGGCGCGGGCGGATTGTGCGACGTGCGGATGGCGTTCGTGCCCATCGCCTTGAGCACCTCGAGGCGGCGCTCCCACACCCGCTCCGGCACCGCCGCGCCGACGGCGCCACCGTCGTGATGCAGGTTGACGCCCTTCATCTTCACGCGGACGCCGTTCAGGAGGAAGCCGCGGTCCCGGTCGTACGCGATGGTGCGGATGCCGAAGGGGGTGGTGACCGCGTCGGCGGAGCGTTGCCCCTCCACCACCTCGGAGCGGAGGGTGTAGAGGTGCGGCGCCTCAACGGACCAGAGGCGAGGCGCCTCCACCCGCAGGCGCTGCTCCACCACGGCCGTCTGCCCGGCCGGTGCCGAGAAGGGCGTCTCCACTCGCGCGACCTCGCGCCCCGCGCCGTCGAGCGCCACGGAGCGCAGGACGCCCGTGCGGACCGCGCCGGAGACGTTCTCGACGCTGATGCGGGCCGCCACGTCCGCGCTGGCGGAATCCACGCGCGGCGTCGTGACGTAGACACCCCACTGGGCGACGTGCAGCGGGTCCACGATGGTGAGCCAGGTGTGGCGGTAGATCCCGCTCCCCGAGTACCAGCGGGAGTTGGGCTGCGCGGAGTTGTCCACGCGGACGGCGACGATGTTCACCCCGCTCACCAGGTGGCTCGTCGCGTCGTAGGCGATGCTGCTGTAGCCGTAGGGACGCCGGCCGAGGTGGAAGCCGTTGATCCAGACGTCGCTGTTCATGTAGACGCCGTCGAACTCGAGCCAGACCTGGTGGCGCGCCGCGCCCGCGGGGAGGCGGAACGCCTTGCGATACCAGCCGGTCCCGGTGGGGAGGTACCCCGCACGCCCGCCGCCGGGGGCGTCCTGCCGCGGCGTCCCCTCGACGCTCCAGTCGTGCGGCAGGTCCAGGCGGCGCCACGCGTGGTCGTCGAAGGCGGGGCGCTCCGCCCCGGCGGGGTCCCCCAGCGTGAAGCGCCAGCCGGGATCCATCGAGAGCCGCTGGCGCTGGGCCGAGGCCGGAGACGCCGACAGGGAGAGAGCGACCACACCGAGGACGATCAGCGAGGATGAGCGCAGCATGCGTGACTCTCGGTTCGTGTGTACGTGCGTCGGTGCGTCGGTGCGACTGTAGACTAGGCCGTTCCGGGACGCCGCCGCAAGCACCTCCCGCCCGATTCCGCCGACCGATACATTGGCGACGCACGCGGTACGTCCGGCTCCCGATCCCCGCAGGAGTACTTCCGATGCGCACTCGCTCCGCCGTCCTCGGCGCCCTCGCGGCCTGTCTTGCCCTCTCGACCGCCTTCCCCGCCCTCGCGCAGCAGACCTCAGCGGCGGCACCGGCGGTCGCGCTCGCGCCCGAGAGCTCCTGGGTCAGACGCAGCGCCCTCTACGAGGTCAACGTCCGCGACTTCTCGGCCACGGGGGACCTCAAGGGCGTGACCGCCGGGCTCGGCCGCATCGTGGCGGCGGGAGCCGACGTGGTCTGGCTGATGCCGGTGCAGCCGCCGGGGGTCCTGAACCGGAAGGGCACCCTGGGCTCGCCGTACGGCATCCGCGACTACGGCGCGATCGATTCCGCCTTCGGGACGGCGGCCGACTTTCGCGCCCTCGTGCGCGCCGCGCACACGCGGGGCCTCAAGGTCATCCTCGACTGGGTTCCCGACCACACCGCGTGGGACAACGTCTGGGTGCGGGAGCACCCCGAGTACTACGTCCGCGGCGAGCACGGCGAGCTCGTGGTGCCACGCGACCCCGCGGGGAAGCCGACCGACTGGACCGACGTCGTCCAGCTCGACTACCGGAACCCCGGCCTGCGAAGCGCGATGATCACCGCGATGCGCTCGTGGATCGTGGACTACGGGCTGGACGGCTTCCGGGTGGACGTGGCCGGCTTCATCCCCGACGCCTTCTGGCGCGATGCTCTGCCCGTCCTCCGCGCCGCCGTCCCCCGCCCCCTGCTCTTCCTCGCCGAGTGGGGCGACCTCAAGATGCACCGCCTCGGCTTCGATCTGACCTACGGATGGGACACGTACAGCCGCCTCAAGGCGGTCTTCCGTGGCGCCGCGGCGGACACCTTCGTCCGCACCGAGCTGAGCGACCTCGCGGCGATGCCGCGGGGCGGGATGCGGATGCGCTTCACCACCAACCACGACGAGACCGCGTGGGACAACCCGCCCGTGACCCTCTTCGGCGGCGCGGCGGCCGCCCGCGCGGCGTACGTGGCCATCGCGCTCCTCCCGGGGCGGCCGCTGCTGTACGACGGGCAGGAGGTGGAGAGCCCGCAGAAGCTGCGGCTCTTCGAGCGGGACGCGATCGAGTGGGAGCAGTCCGGCGCCGATTCGGCGCGCGCTTTCTACCGGCGCGTCCTCCAGCTGGCACGCACGAACCCGGCGTTCATCAGTGGGGGATTCCGCGAGCTGGCTACGAGCACGCCGGGCGAGGTGATCGCCTATCAGAGGGGCACCGCACTCGTGCTCGTGAACACGCGGCCGAACGGCGTCCGCGTGATGGTGACGGACGTCGACGTGGACCGCGCGCGCGATTTGCTGACGGGCCGCACGCAGTATGGCGATTGGGTCTCGCTGCCGGCGTACGGCGCCGTCGTGCTGGCGCCGCGTCCCGTGGAGCATCCCGTCAGGCCCTAGGCGGACCTCCGCGGCACCGCCGGCCTAGCGCCGCACCAGGTCGAGCACCAAGACCTGCCGCCGGCCGAGCGCGCCGGCCACCGGCTGGTAGTCCTGGATCCGCCCGTCGCCCGCCACCACCAGCGGGGCGCCGTCGGGGCCGCCGAGGAGACTACGCAACGCGTACCGGCCCGGCGCCACCGCGCCTGCCACGGACGCGACGGCCACGCCGGTGACCGGCGCGTCGCCGAGATTCGCCACCACGAGGACCGCGTGGTCGCCTGCGCGTCGCAGGTAGGCGAGGACCGACGGACTCGTGGCCGTGAGTTGTGCCAGCCTCCCCGTCCCCAGCGCCTCGTTCCCGCTGCGCAGGTGGATCAGCCGCCGATACAGGTTGAGGAGAGACCCGGAGTCCCCCTCCTGCGCCGCGACCGTGACCGCCGGCGCATCCGCCTGCGGTGTCTCCCACGGCATACCGGCCGTGAACCCCACCCCGGGTCCCGCGCTCCACTGCATCGGCGTCCGCAGGCGTGGATCGGGCTTGTCCCCCGTCATCCCGATCTCCTCCCCGTAGTACACGAAGGGCAAGCCGGGAAGGGTGAGGAGGAGCGTGGCCGCAAGCTTGGCGCGGGCCACATCGCCGCCGAGCAGGGTCATCGTCCTGGTGCCGTCGTGATTGCTCAGGAACGGAGACCACCGGTACGCTGGCAACGTGTCCTGAAGACGCAGGTATCCGGAGAGCATCCCGCCCACCGTGCCCCGGCGCGCCGCCGCGATGAGCGAATCGGCGATCTCGAAGGTGAAGTACGAGGTGAGCTGGTCGGGATAGTACGGCAGCTGCGCGCCGATGGCTCCCCACGCCTCGCCCACCGTGTACGCCTGAGGATCCACGCTGAGCACGTGCTCCTGGTACTCGTGCAGGAAGGCGTGCGTGTCGGCGCATCCCATCAGGCAGGCGCCGTCCTCCACGAGGTACGGCACCGCATCCAGTCGGAAGCCGTCCACCCCCATCTCGCGCAGCCAGAAGGTCGCGATCCGCTTCGCCTCCTCGCGCACGGCGGGGGTGTGGTAGTCGAGGTCCGGCATCGCCGGCGAGAAGGCGCCGTAGTAGTACTCGTCCCGCACGGGGGAGCGGTGCCACGCCTCAGCGCCCCACGGGCCCTTGCCGAGGGGCGTCGGGGAGAAGCGGTACCAGGAACGGTAGGGCGACGCCGTGTCGCGCAGCGCCGCCTCGAAGTACGGATGCCTGCTCGAGGAGTGGTTCAGCACCATGTCCACGAGCACCCGGATGCCGCGGCGATGCGCCTCCGCCACGAGCCGCTTGAAGTCCGCGTTGGTGCCGTACGCCGGCTCGACGCGGTAGTAGGCGCTGACGTCGTACCCGTGGTAGCTGGGCGACGCGGCCACCGGCATCAGCCAGATGCATGAGGCGCCGAGGGAGCGCGTGGAGCGCGGGTTCCCATCGTTGACGTAGTCGAGCTTGCTGATGAGGCCGTTGAGGTCGCCGGTCCCGTCGCCGTCGCTGTCGAAGAAGGAGCGGACGAAGATCTCGTAGCAGACGCCGCCGCGCGTCCAGGCCGGGCCGGCGGTGCGGGCCGCCTGGACCGCGGGCGCGGCCGGGCGCGCGCGGGGCGCGCGAGCCGCCTGCGCGCGCAGTCCGGAGGGCGCGAGCGCCGCCGCGCAGGCGGCGAGCGCCACGCCGGCGGCGAAGGTCCACCGCGCCCGCATTACCGGTCGGCTCCGGTGGCCGGCCGGATCCGCACGGCCTGGCCCCCGCCGGGGGCCATCGCGATGTGGAGCGAGGAACGGCTCGTGACGACCCGGTGGCTGATCGTCACGGGCTGCGGATTGTCGCGCCAGTCGGCGCCCGGCCCGTCGGCGTAGATCTCCGCCACGTAGCGCCGTCCCGACGTGAGGAACCCGAGCGGCACGTCGAAGGTCCGCGCCTGCTCGTCGGTGATGGCGCCGAGGAACCAGTCCTGGCCGCCCCGCACCCGGCGCGCAACGATGACGTAGTCCCCGATCGCGCCCTTCAGCACGTTGGTGGTGTCCCAGTCCACCGCGACGTCCCGGATGAACTGGAAGGCGGGCTGGCCCTCGTAGTTCTCGATGAGGTCGGCCGCCATCTGGAGGGGCGAGTAGATGACCACGTAGAGCGCCAGCTGCTTGGCGAGGGTGGTGCGCACGCGGGACTGTTCGGGCGTCCGCGGTCCGCCCGGGCCCCGCGCGATCCGGATGTCGAAGATGCCGGGGGTGAAGTCCATCGGCCCATCGAGGAGGCGCGTGAAGAAGAGGTTGGTCTCGTGCTCCGGTGGGTTCCCGCCGTCCCCGCCCCAGGCGTTGTACTCCTGGCCGCGCGCCCCCTCGCGGCTCATCATGTTCGGGTAGGTGCGCCGCTCGCCGGTATCGTGGATCGGCTCGTGCGCATCCACCATGATGTGGTGGCGCGCCGCCTCCTCGATCACGTGGCGGTAGTGCCGCACCATGAACTGCGACCAGTGCGAGTGCCCCTCGGCGGTGGTGTCGGTGACGTAGCCGGTCTTGATGGCGTCGAGGCCCAGCGACTGGTATAGCGTGTACGCGCTGTCCAGCTGGCGCTCGTAGTTCTGGATCCCCCCCGACGTCTCGTTGTGCACGATGAGGCGCACGCCCTTCGCGTGAGCGTAGCGGGCGACCTCCGCGAGGTCGTAATCGGGGTAGGCGCGGGTGAAGGAGAAGTTGTTGCGGTTCGCGATCCAGTCGCCGTCCCACCCGGTGTTCCACCCCTCGACGAGCACGCCGCCGAAACCGTTCGCCGCGGCGAAGTCGATGTACTGCTTGGCGCGTGCCGTCGTCGCCCCATGGATCGGCCCCGACGACCAGGTGAAGACGTTGATGTGCATCCCCCACCAGATACCCACGTACTTCATCGGGTGGATCCAGTCGGTGCTCGGCAGGACGCTGGGCGGGTTGAGGTTGAGGCCGAGGACGGAGGGGGCGAGCTGCTCGACGCGGTCGGCCAGCTGGATGGTACGCCAGGGCGTCGTGAAGGGGGTGTGGCCGCGCACCTTGACTCCGTCGGCCCACGGCGCCAGCGCCACGCGCAGCGTGTTGTTCTCCATCCGGCGGCCGGCCAGGTTCATCCGCGCGTAGTCCTCGAGGTCCGCCTCGTGGATGACGAGGTAGGTGCGGCCGTCGGTGGTCGCCATCGTGAGAGGGGTCTGCACGCTGTCGAGGCGGCTGACGGGGCTCGAGGAGAACAGCATCTCGGAGCGGTCCATCCGCGGCAGGTTGGAGGGGATCCACCAGGCGCGTGCGTCGTCGGCGAGGGCGAACTCGGTCAGCTCGTCACTGATCTCGTAGGCGCCGAGGGCGGGCTGGTCGGGGACCTCGTAGCGGAAGCCGATGCCGTCATCGAAGACGCGGACGCGGAGGGTGAAGCGCCGGTTCGGCGCGTTCGTCTCCTCGACCCCGACCGCCAGCTCGTTGTGGTGGTCCCGCACGCGGGCGACCTCGCCCCACGGCTGGGTCCAGGTCTCGTCGTGTGCCTGCCGGGTGGTGTCGGTGATCCGCAGGCCGTCCCGCAGCCGCGGCGCGCCCCGGAACTCGAAGCCGAGGACCGAGGGGAGGATCAGCTTCCGCCCGTCGCGCGTCAGGCTGTAGGTGAGCCGTCCCTCCCGCACCTCGACCGCCACCTGATTGCGGCCGTTCGGCGACGCGACGCGCGCCGTCTGGGCGGCGGTGGGGGCCGCCGCGCCGGCGAGCAGGGCGGCGGCGAGCACCGCGCAGGGGAACGACCGGAACGCGTCCCGCATCTCGTCTCTCCTCGAAGGCGCCTGCGCCGTGGTGCGGCGAGACGCCGGTTGCGTGCGGCCGGTCCCGCGGGGCCTACAGGCGGGAGGCGGCGTCGATGGCGATCGCCGAGTTAGCGGCGAGGTAGAGCTGCACCGCGCGGGCGGAGTCCACGACGACGGTGGTGCCGGCGCAGGCGCCGCCCACCGCCCCGCCGGTCAGGAGATCGCAGTAGGTGCCGGGGGGCATCCCGGTGGCGACGGGGGCGGACACCGGGCCGCTCTCGCGGCTGATCGCCACGAACCCCTTGTCGCCCCGGCTGAAGGCGATGGCGTTGGCGCCGTTGTCCCACCAGAGGTTCACGTCCGTCCCCGCGACCAGCTTCCGGAAGGCCACCATGCTGAGGATGGACGGGTCCCGGTGCTCGCACACCCACTGGCCGACGGTGGCCGTCTCGAGGCGCGCCGCGCACGCCACCGGCGTGGTCCAGCCGGCGGCGTCGGAGGGGGGCCCCATGGAGTTCCCCGACGGGCAGTCGAAAGCGAAGCTCGAGAGGATGGACGGGTAGCCGTAGGGCTGCGCGAGCATCCAGACGTTGGCGACACGGAAGACGTCGCCGTCGCGGTAGCTGAGGCCGCACTGGTGCTGGGTGTCGTGGTTCTCGAGGAACACCACCGCCTTGTCGCCGGGCATCATCCCCCACGCCGCGGCGGAGAAGGTGTTCCCCGGCCCCCCCGCCGGGTTGAGCTGCGAGATGTGCTGGCCGCCGATGCCGCGGAACTTGTCGCCGACGCCGGTGAAGGTGAACTCGGTGATGTCGGCGGCGCCGCCGGAGGCGTAGGCCTCGCCGTAGAAGTCGCTCGGATGGAGCGCGTCCCCCGCGCCGCCTCCGACGACTTCGAGGTACCAGTACGGGATCGGCCGCCCCTCGGCGGTCACGGTGGAGTCCACCAGCGCGAGGATCTTGTCCAGCTCCACCTGCTGGATGTGCTTGGCGGCGTCGATGCGGAACCCTGCGACGCCCAGCCGGGCGAGCATGATCAGGTAGCCGGCGATCTTCCCCCGGACGGAGGCGAGGCTGGTATTGAGGTCCGGCAGCCCCAGCAGCTCGCAGTCCTGCACGTTGGCCGCGCTGGAGTAGTCGGTGAGCGCGCAGGGCGTGTGGAAGTCGCTCGGCGTGTAGAGCCCTGGGTAGTTGTACTTCGTGTAGGGGCTGCCGTTGCTGCCGACGCTGGAGTCCGGATAATTGGTCATGTGGTTGATGACGGCGTCCACGATGATGTCCACGCCGGCCGTAGCGCAGCTGGTCACCATGGCTTCGAACTCGGCCCCGGTCCCCGAGCGGCTGCGGGCGATGCTGTAGCTCACCGGCTGGTAGCGCTCGCTCCAATCGTGTGACGGCGTGAGGCTGTGCTCCTGGGGGGGCGAGACCTGCACCCCCCGGACGCCCGCGGGCCCGAGCACGTTCACGCACTCGGTCGCGATGTCGGTCCACCGCCAGTCGAAGAGGTGGACGAAGACGTCTCCCGCGGCCGCGTGGCCGCTGGGCCGGTAGGTCTGGGCGAGGGAGGGCCGTGTCGGGGGAGGTCCGCCGATCACGACGGGGCCGGTGCCGGCGTCGTGGCACGTGACAACGGCGAGCGCGAGCAGCGGGGCGGCGAGGAGGCGGCGAAGGGGCACGGCGGCCTTCCGAAGGGTCCCGAACGACCCGCAGCTCCGCCGCCGAGGCGACGGAGCTGCGAGAAGGTGAAACGTCAGAGCAACGCCGGGGTCAGTAGCCCGGGTTCTGAACCAGCGACGGATTGGCCGCCAGATCGTTGGCGGGAATCGGGTAGAGGTTGTACTTGGGGTCGATCGTCATCCCGCCGGGGGTGTTGCCCTTCCACGCCCACAGGTAGGTGTTGCCCGTGAACACGCCGAAGCGGATGAGGTCGGTGCGGCGCTTCGCCTCGAACATCAGCTCGCGCCCCCGCTCGGCCAGCATCGTGTCGAGCGTGATGGCCCCGATGCCAGCCCAGTTGTGGGCGGTGCTCCCCCCGAAGGCCCGCTGCCGGATCTGGTTCATGTACCCGAGGGCCGTGCCCCCGCTCCCGCCGCCGCCGCGGATGTTGGCTTCGGCGTAGATCAGATACGCCTCCGCGAGGCGGAAGATCGGGAAGTCGGTGTCGATCATCCCCTGCTGCGAGCCACTGCCCCCGGTCGATGTCTTGTTCGTGAACTTCGGGGCTGCCCGTCCGCTGTTGAAGCTGCCGATGTCGATCACCGAATCCGTCTGGCCGGCCGAGTAGAAGAAGGCGGCCCGGGAGTCGTTGACGGTGTCGAAGAGACGCAACGCCTGCTGCTTCAGGCGGTAGCCACCCCAGCAGTAGTCCATCCCGAACCAGGAGGCCTGCATGCTGCCGCCGCAGCCGGCGTGGACCAGGAACGTCATCCCGCCCCAGGTCTGGGTGTGGGTGCCGTCTTCCACCGCGGCGAAGATCATCTCCTGCGACAGGTTGTTGTCGGCCGTGAAGTTGTTCTGGAACACGGGGTTCAGGCTGCAGCCGGTGCAGTCGGTGATGGCGTTCTGCGCGGCGGTCAGCGCGAGGTCATAGTGCGGCGTGCCGGTGTAGACGCCGGCGTTGAGTTGGACCTCGGCCAGCAGCATGTCCGCGGCCGGCTTCGTCGCGCGCCCGTACACGGTCGCGCTCATCGCCGGCAGCGAATCCTTGATCGCCGTCAACTCGCTCACGACGAAGTTGTAGATGCTCTCCCGCGATGCCTGTGGCGGGATGCTGCCGACCACGTCGGCGTCGGTCGTGAACGGGATCGCGCCGAAGAAGTCCATCCCGTGCGCGTAGGCGAGGGCCCTGAGGAACCGGGACTCGGCGCGGAAGTTCTGGATGGTGACCTTGAGCGCGGGGCCCACGCCCCGGGCATCGAGCTTGTCGAGCGTCGTCTGGCGCAGGAACTCATTCGCCAGGGCGACCTGGAAGAAGACGCGATAGTACATCGCGTCGACCATCTGGTTGTTCGCATCCCAGGCCTGGATGTTCAGGTCGTGAAGACCGGCGTCGGTCCAGCCGATCACCGCCTCGTCCGTCGGCACTTCCTGCATGTACCAGAACAGCCGGAGGTACTCCGAGAACCCCTCATCGATCCCCCCGATGTCCCCGTTCCCGGCCGGGCCCTGCTGACCGGTGAGGATCAGGCCGCCGTACAGCTTGGCCATGTACTGCGCGTAGGAGGTCTGGACGGTCCAGATGTTCGCGTCGGTCACCGTGCTCTTCGGCGCCACCGTGGGGTCCGTGCAGCCGACGGCGGCAAGGACCAGAAGGGTGGCGGCGACGGATAGCGCCCTGCTCGGTCTCTGATTCATATGTCTCCGTCCCCCCTTAGAACCGCACGCTCAGCCCACCCGTGAAGGTGCGCGAGCGCGGGTAGATGTTGTTGTCGATGCCGCTGTAGCCTGCCGTCGGATCGACGCCCGAGTAGCCGGTGATCGTGAAGGCGTTCTGCACCGTCAGATAGGCGCGCCACGGCCGGCCGCTCATCTGCCAGCTGTACCCGACCGTGATGTTGTCCATCCGCAGGAAATTCGCGCTCTCCACGTAGTAGTCCGACCAGTACTGTGGATACAGGAAGCCGGTCGTCAGCACGGACGTGCTCATGTTGGACATCGTCGCGGTGCCGGTGACGTTCGCGGCCGAGCCGTTGGACGAGGCCACGTTGTTGTAGACGTAGGCGCCGAGCTGCGCCCGCAGGGTGAAGCTGGCGTCGAAGCTGTGATACGTGAAGGACGACGTGTGCCCCAGCTCCAGCGACGGCCACGGCGAGTGGAAGGGCCGCTTGTCGCTGTCGTTGATGATGCTGTCCGGTCGCAGGTCGCCAACGCAACCCGCGGCGGCAGCACCTGCGCGCCGACAAACGAGGGTGTCCAGCTTGGTCGGCACGTCCACGTACATGTTGAGCGGGTTCGCGTCGTAGATCGGCTTCCCGTTCGCGCCGTACTTCTGCTGGTAGACGTAGAACGAGTTGATCGGCTGGCCGGGGATCAGGACCTCGACCTGGCTGCCCACGCCGCCGGAGATGGTGGGACCGAACTTGATCAGCGTGATGCTGTTGCCCGCGGTGATGCTCAGCAGCCTGTTGGCGTTGTGGCTGGCGGTGAAGTCGGCGGTCCACGTCAGGTCGCCGTGCCGCCCCTCGAGGATGCGCGCGTTGAGGCTGGCCTCGATGCCCCGGTTCTGCATCGAGCCGACGTTGGTCGTCACGAAGTTCGAGAACGTCGAGCCGGCGGCGGCGGGCACCGTGAAGATCAAGTCGGTGGTCTTCTTCGTGTACCAGTCGATCGCGCCGCTGAAGCGCTGGTTCAGGAAGCCGTAGTCGAGGCCGACGTTCCAGGAGGCGGTGGCCTCCCAGTGGATGTTCTTGTCCACCGCGCTGGGACGGATGGTGCTGACGAAGCCCAGGTTGCCCAGGTAGTACTGCGCCGCCGCGTCGCCGATCGTGTAGGTCGGGTACTGCAGGTAGTCGCCGAACGCCTGGTTACCGGTCCTCGCCCACGACAGCCGGAGCTTGAGGTCCGACAGCGCCCTGATGCTCCGCAGGAAGCTCTCCTGCGAGAGCCGCCACGCGCCCGACACCGCGGGGAAGGTGCCCCACTGGTTGCCGGGCCCGAACCGCGACGAGCCGTCGCGCCGGAGGCTGAACGACGCGAGGTACCGGTCGTTGTAGTTGTAGTTCGCGCGGCCGAAGAACGAGATCAGCTTGTAGTCGGTGTGGGACACGCTGTTCGTCGGCGGAACCGTGCCGCCCGGGTTCCCGTAAATGCCGAGGAAATTGCTGTTGACGTTCGTTTGGTTGAGCGAGGTGTAGTCGCCGCTCGACAGCGTGTACGAGTAGCCGGCCGTGAGGTCGATGCTGCCCGGCACGTACACCAGAGGGGCTGCGTAGTTCAGGTAGCCCTCGAACAGCTGCGTGAGCTGGGTGTTGTTGGACAGGTACAGGCTGCCATGGCCCTGCAGCATCTGCGAGGCCAGGGAGCTCGGGTAGAACGACTGGTTGCCGGCCTTGGCGACGTCGTACCCGAGGTTGACATTGGCCTTCAGGGCCTCGAGGAACGGGAAGCGGTACTCGGCCTGGAGGTTGCCGACGCTGCGCCACGTCGTGCCCTGGTTCGTCGCGAACGCCAGCTCCTCCATCGGGTTGAACGTCCCCGCGTTGGTCGAGTGCCAGTTCCAGTAGCCCGACGGGTCGGTCGCATCCAATATCGGTTGGGTCGGCGCCATGCCGGAGGCCTCGCCCAGCACGCCGCCGGAGAACCGGTCGCTGGCGCGCGAGCCCTTCAGGTTGGCCTTGATGTCCAGATGGTTGTCGAGCAGACGCTGGTCGAGGTTCAGGCCCAGCGAGAGCCGCTCCGTCGTCGTGCCCCGGACGATGCCGTCCTGGTTCTGGTAGCCGAGCGAGAAGCGGTAGAAGGTGCTCTGGCCGGCGCCCGTGAGCGAGAGGTTGTGCTCCTGACCGTACGCCGTGCGCGTGATGGCGTTGAGCCAGTTGGTGTTCGCGGTGCCGAGCGATGCGACTCTGCCCGGTGCGTACTGCTGCACGGCGGCGAGGAACTGGGCCGCGCTCAGCACGCTGGGCAGCCGGGTGACGCTCGAGGACGAACCGCTGGTGGTGTACTCGAGCTGCGTCCCCATCCGCCCGCCGCCGATGCCGGACTTCGTCGTGATGAGCACGACGCCGTTGGCCGCGTTCGCGCCGTAGATGGCCGCGGCGGAGGCGTCCTTCAGGACGGTGATGCTCTGGATGTCGTTGGGGTTCAGGAAGTTCAGCGGGTCGCGGCCGGCGGAGAGCCCGGCGCCCGCCCCGGTGCCCAGCGGCATCCCGTCGACGACGTAGAGGGGATCGCTGAGAGCGTTGACCGACGTCGCGCCACGGATGCGGATCGACGTGCCGCCGCCGGGCTCGTTGTTGTCCACGACCTGCACGCCCGCCACCTTGCCCTGGAGGAGCTGGGCCGGGGCGGTGATGCGGCCGGGGTTGAACTCATCCGGCGTCAGGTGCGTCACGGCGCCGGTGATGTCGCCGGCGGTCTGCTCGCCGTAGCCGGTCACCACGACCTCCGACAGGCTGATCGCCTGGGCCACCATCGTGAAGTCCACCACGACGGGGTAGCCCGCCACCACCGTGACCTCACGGGACGCCGGCGCGTAGCCGAGCGTCCGCGCCCGCACCATCACCGGCCCCGCGGGGACGCCGGAGAGGGCGAAGAGACCGTCCGCGTTGGTGAAGGTCCCGCGGGCGCCGACGGCGACCGTGACCCTCGCCAGCGGTTGCTGGGCCTCGTCCACGATGCGACCGCGAACGGTGCCTGTGGCCTGTTGCGCTTGGAGCGGCGCCGCCCAGGCCACTGCCAGGAGCGCGCCGACGAACCCGAACCGAACTCGTCTCATGTGTGTATCTCCTCAAGCCATTGGGGCCACGTGCGTCGTGGCCGATCGCACAACCAAAGCGACTGGCAATGAACCCGAACAATCCCCTCTCAGATATGATCCGGACGCCGTTCTGTCAACAGCGTCCCCCACAGAGGGCAGTGGGGCCCCCTTTCCCACCCGGCTCCCAAGGGTCAAGCGGCGCGGGGCTTGCGGCGCCGGCAGGCCATGAGCCGACCGGGCCCCAGCGGCGCCGCCTTGACTCCCCATCCCCCGCGGGCAACCGTTGTCCACGCCGATGGATGAGCTTTGCGCCCTCCGGTCCCTCGCCAAGGCGATGGGGGTCCAGACCCGCTACACCGACGGGCTCGGCAGGCGCATCGCCGTGGCCCCGGAGACGCTGGTCCGCGTCTGCGCGGCCCTCGGCGCCCCTGTCTCCAGCCCTTCCGACGCCGCCGCGGCCCTGCGCGAGCGCCGCGCCGGCACGGGCCCCGGTCTCCTGCCCCACGTCCTGGTCGCATGGGACGGGATTCTGCCTCCCCTGACGATTCCCGTCGCGGGGCGCTACCGCGCGGCGCTGACCCTCGAAAGCGGGGAGACCGCCCCTCTCGAGCAGACGGCCGCCGGCCTCTGGACCACGCACCCGCTCCCCACCGGCTACCACCGCATCACCGTCGAGGCATCCGGCACGAGTGGGACGGCGGCGACCTGCACCGTCATCTCCGCACCCGTTCAGGCGTGGCGCCGCCCGGGCTCCCATCGCAGCTGGGGGGTCGGGACACAGCTCGCCGCGCTCCGTTCGGCCCGCAGCCGCTCCCTGGGTGACCTCTCGGACTTGCAGGACCTGTGCCGGTGGGTCGGGAACCGCGGTGGGGATCTCGTCACGGTCCTTCCACTCCTCCCCACGTTCAATACGGAGTGGCCGGAACCCAGCCCCTATTCGCCGGTGAGCCGCCTCTTCTGGTCGGAGCTGGTCCTCGACCTCGGGGACGCGCACCGTCCCACACCCCCGTCGCCCACCCTCGACGTGACCCGTGGGGACGCCGAGGTGAGGGCGGCGCTGGCGGCGATGCCGGACCCCGATCCGGCGCTCCTCGACGATGAACTCCGCCGCTACGCGCGGTTCCGCGGCGCCCAGGCCCGGCTGGGGAGGAACTGGCGGGCGTGGCCCGCGGCGGCACGCGCCGGCACACTCAGGAACGAGGATGTTGACGCCGCCGAAGAGCGCTTCCACCTCGTCGCGCAAACGATGGTGCGCGCTCAACTACGCGACCTGCGCGAGCGCTTCGACGCGAGCGGGATGCGGCTCGGGCTCGACCTCGCCGTGGGAGTGCACCCCGACGGGTACGACCCCTGGTCCCGGCAGTCGCTCTTCGCCGAGGGGATGTCGGTGGGCGCGCCCCCCGATGGCGGCTTCCCGAGCGGCCAGGACTGGGGCTTCAGGCCCGTCCTGCCGGACGCGTCGCGCCGCGAAGGGCACCGCTACGTCGCGGCCTCCATCGCGCACCAGGCGGGGCTCGCCGGGGTGCTGCGGGTGGACCACATCATGGCGTGGACGCGCCTCTACTGGATCCCGCACGGCTTCGGGCTGCATGAGGGGACGTACGTCTCGTATCCGGCGGAGGAGCTGTTCGCGATCCTCACCCTGGAATCGCACCGCCACCGCTGCGAGGTGGTGGGGGAGAACCTGGGGACGGTGCCCCCCGAGATCGGCGAGGCGCTGCCGCGCCACCGGATCTGGGGTATGTATCTGGCGCAGTTCCAGGCGTCGGAGGACCCGGGCGTGGCCCCGCCGACCGCCGCCGACGTGGCGTTCATCGGCACGCACGACACGCCCACCTTCGCGGAGTGGCTCGCGGGGAACGACGTCGCCGAGCGGGTGCGCTACGGCCTGCTGGCGGAGCCGGCGGTCCCGGCGGTGCGGAAGGAGAGGACACGCGCCACGGGGCGGCTCGCGAAGCGGCTGCGCGGCAGCGTGGACGCGCCACGGGAGCTCCTCGCCGAGCTGCTCGAGTGGCTCGGCAGGTCGGAGAGCCCGCTCGTGGTGCCCTGGCTCGAGGATCTCTGGCTCGAGGGAGTCAGGGTGAATCTGCCGGGGACGCGCTCCTCCGACCGCCCCAACTGGCAGCGCCCGATGAGCCGGCTCCTGGACCAGGTCTTCACCGATCCGGAGGTGGACCGGCTGGTCCGTCGTCTCGAAGAGGCCCGAAATCCGAGTTAATGTGTCGCAAATAGTCCACCCCTGAAGCCCAGGTCCGACATGGCCGCACCCGTCGTCTCCGCGTCCTCCTCCGGCGCCCGCCGGCCCAAGCCGCGCCTCACGTTCTGGAACATCTGGAACATGAGCTTCGGCTTCCTGGGCATCCAGTTCGGCTTCGCGCTGCAGAACGCGAACGTGAGCCGGATCTTCGAGACGCTGGGCGCGAAGGTGGAGAACATCCCCATCCTCTGGATCGCGGCGCCGGTGACGGGGCTCGTGGTCCAGCCGATCGTGGGCTACTTCAGCGACCGCACGTGGAACCGGCTGGGCCGGCGGCGCCCCTACTTCCTCGGCGGGGCCATCCTCGCCTCGCTGGCGCTGCTCGCGATGCCGAACTCCCCCGCGCTCTGGGTCGCGGCGGGGATGCTGTGGATCATGGACGCGTCGATCAACATCTCGATGGAGCCGTTCCGCGCCTTCGTGGGGGACAACCTCCCCTCGGAGCAGCGCACCACCGGGTTCGCGATGCAGAGCTTCTTCATCGGCACCGGCGCCGTCGTGGCGTCGGCGCTCCCCTGGCTCCTCACCCGGGTCTTCGGCGTGGCGAACCAGGCGCCCGCGGGGGTGATCCCCGCGTCGGTGCGCCTCTCCTTCTACCTCGGCGCCGCGGTCTTCTTCGCGGCGGTGCTGTGGACGGTGCTGCGCTCGAAGGAGTACTCGCCCGAGGAGATGGCGGCGTTCGAGGAGAACCAGGCGCGGGAGGGGCTGCGGCGGGAGGCGCGGACGGCGGCGGAGTACGCGCGCAACGGCGGCCGGCAGATCCGCCTCGGCGCGATCCTCCTCGCCATCGGGGCGGCGCTCAGCGCGTGGCTGATCCACGAGGCGCTCTACGAGGTGATGATCCTCTCGGCGGGAATGGGCGTCTTCGGGGTGCTGCTCATCGTGAGCGGCCTGCTGCAGCGCGGGGGCCGCTCGGGGGGCGGCTTCGTGACCATCCTGAACGACTTCCAGGACATGCCCAAGACGATGAAGCAGCTCGCCTGGGTGCAGTTCTTCTCGTGGTTCGCGCTCTTCGCGATGTGGATCTACACGACGTCGGCGGTGACGAGCCACGTCTACGGGACCACCGACGCGACCTCGGCGCGCTTCAACGAGGGAGCAAACTGGGTGGGCGTCTGCTTCGGCGCCTACAACGGCGTCGCGGCCCTCGCGGCCTTCGCCATCCCGATGGTGGCCCGGCGGACGAGCCGGAGGGCGGCGCACGCCATCTGCCTGGTGGCGGGAGCGCTCGGGCTCCTCTCCATCTTCGTCATCACGGACCCACGGTTCCTGCTGGGCTCGATGGTGGGCGTGGGGATCGCGTGGGCGAGCATCCTCTCGATGCCCTACGCCATCCTCACGGGGTCGCTGCCCCCCTCGAAGATGGGCTACTACATGGGGGTCTTCAATTACTTCATTGTGATCCCCCAGATCGTCGCGGCGGCGGTCCTCGGCTTCATCGTGGGCCGCTTCTTCGGCGGGCAGGCGATCTACGCGCTCCTCATCGGCGGCGCGTCGCTGGTGCTCGCGGCGGCGCTGACGCTCCGGGTGCAGGACGTGGACGACGTGGCGGCGAGGACCTGAGGTCCGGGGCGCGCCCTTGGCGCGTCCCCTCCACCGCCTCCAGGTACGCGGTCACCGCCCGGCGCAGCTCTTCGAGCACTTTGGCCGGGTCCGCCGTGCCACGGTCGAGGAGCGCCACGCCCTCCACCGCCCCCACCAGCACGGCGGCGCGGGCCCGGCGGACCGCGGGCCGTAGCGACGGGCTGCGCGCGGCGAAGATCCCCTCGATGATGTCGAGCCCGGTGTGCTTGAGCTCCACCTTCCCCTTCCCGAACCGCGCCCCGGCCTCCGGCGACGCGTTGAGGACCAGGACGTCCGGGTGCCGGCGCAGGTACGAGAAGATGGGCGTGACGATCGCGTCAACCGCGGCCGCCGCCGACATCCGCGACCACTCGCGCTCGTCGCGGGCGGCGAGCGCCGCCAGCAGCGGCCCGAAGCCCCTGAGGTGGCGGTCGATCAGCCCGCCGATCACCGCGTCCAGGTCGGGGAAGAAGTGGTACATCGAGCCGATGGACGTGCCCGCGCGCTCGGCCACGCCGTGCACGGTGAGCGCGGCCAGCCCCGACTCCGCGATCAGCCCCGCCGCGGCGTCGAGGATGGCGTCCACCCGCCGCTGACCCCGTGCCTGCAGGGGCACGCGGGGGATGACCGGCCGCCCGTGCGGTGACCGGCGCCGGCCCCCAGCCTTCCCACGACCCGACCGCTCCATAGCCTCTCTCCCCCGCGCCATCCTGCAGGCCGCTCGCATACTCTAGACCCGGGACCGGTCGCCCGCAACGCATCCCGGCTATTGACAGACTAGAATATGCAGTCTAGTCTGTCCGTCAAGTAGACGCCTGCGTCTAGTCGCAGGAACACCACCGAAGCGGGGATCCGATGACGCACGTGGGGCGCCTCGTCCTGGTGGCCGTGGCGACGCTGACGGCCGGCCGGCCGGCGTGGGGGCAGTCACCCGGCGAGGCCGCCGGAGCGCGGGCGGTCCGAGCGCTCACCCTCCGGGACGCGGTGACACTGGCCCTCCGGCACAACCCGCAACTGTCGGGAGCGCGGGCCGAGGCGCGGCGGATCGAGGGCGAGGCGCTCCGCCCGCTCCAGGGGATCCTCCCCACCCTGCAGCTGCAGGAGCAGTGGCTGCGCTCCGACGATCCGTCCAGCGTGATGGCCTTCAAGATGAAGAGCGGCGCCTTCTCGGCCGCCGATCTCACACCCGCCGGCTTCACGGCCCCACCTCCCCCCTTCTACATGTACGGCGGGCAGGTCGCGCTGCAGGTCCCTCTGCTGAACCTGGATGCCTGGCTGGGGCGCGGCCAGGGCCGCGCCGGGTCACGCGCCGCCGGGCTGGGCATCACGCAGGCGGAGCGGGTCCTCACTTTCGGGGTGCTGCGCGCGTACTTCGCGATCCCGCTCGCGGCGGAGCGCAGCGCGGCGCTGCGCGAGGCCGAGGACGTCGCGGCCCGGGCCGTCGCCCAGGCGGAGGCGCTCGAGCGGCAGCACCTGGTGGCACCCATGGACGTGCTGCTGGCGCGCTCGCGGTTGGCGGCGATGCGTGCCGAGCTGGCAAGCGCGCTCGCCGACTCCGTCCACGCCGCGGCGGCGCTCGAGCAGGTGCTCGGCGAGAGCTTGGGGCCCGTCGCCGTCACGGACGCGCTACCGGATTCCGTCCCCGTGCCCCCGCTGGACGAGGCGCTGGCGGCGCTGCGATCGCGTCCGGACCTCGCCGCCCGCGAGGAGGCACTGGCCGCCGCCCGCCTGGGGGTGCGCCGCGCGAACGCGGGTTGGCTGCCCCGGATCAACGGCTTCGCGACGCTCGACCTGTACGACCGGAAGGTGCTCGGCGCCAACCGCAGCTACCTCACCACCGGGATCACCGCGTCCTGGACGCTGTTCGACGGGATGCGCCAGCTCGCCGAGGGGCGCGGGGCCAGGGCCGCGCGGGCGCGCGCCGAGGCCGAGCGGGACGCCGCGCTGCTGGAGGCCCGCACCGAGGTGCGGACGGCGTACGCCCGGCACGAGGCGGCGCACGAGGGGCGGGCCTTCGCGCAGGAGGCGTACGACCTGGCGCGCCAGGCGCGGGCGATCGGAGAGACGCGATACCGGAACGCCCTCTCCTCCATGACCGAGCTGCTGGCGGCACAGGCGGCGGAGACCGCGGCGGCGACCCGCCTGTCCGCCGCCCGTTACGAGTTCGTCGTGACGGCCGGTGCCTGCCGGCTCGCCGCGGGTCTCAGCGTGATGGAGGAGTGAGATGGACTCGATGGTGATGCGCGGAGTGCGGCGGTCGGCGTGGGCGCTGTCTCTCCCGTTGCTGGCTGGCGCCTGCGGTAGCTCACGGGCTTCGCACGAGGCCGCGCCGCTGAGCGTGCGCGTGGCGGAGGTGACGGAGTCCCGGACGCCCCGCGGCGTGCCGGCCGTCGGCACGGTGGAGCCGATCCGTCGCGCGTCGCCCGCCAGCCGGCTGATGGGCACGGTGGTCGCCGCCCCGTTCGAGGAGGGGGATCGGGTGAGCGCCGGTCAGGTCCTGGTGCAGATCGACGACCGCGACCTGGCGGCGCGGCGCACGCAGGTGGAGTCGCGCGTGGGGGAGGCGGAGCTGCAGCTCCGCGACGCGGAGACGAACCTCACGCGGATGCAGGCGCTCATGGAGGAGCGGGCGATCGCGGGCATCCAGCTGGAGCAGGCGCAGACCGGACGGGCGCGCGCCGCCTCCGGCGTGGAGTCGGCGCGGGCGGCGCTCCGCGAGCTCGAGGCGAACGCCGGCTACGGGACCATCACCGCGCCGTTCGCGGGGGAGATCGTGCGCAAGAACCTCGGCGTGGGGGACGTCGCGACGCCCGGCGTGCCGCTCTTCGTGCTGGAGGACCTCTCGCGCATCAGGGTGGTCGCGAGCGTCGGGGAGGGCGCGGCCGCCCGGCTCCGCGCGGGCGCGCGGGTGCCGGTGGAGATCGAGGCCGCGCGCGTGCGGGCCGTCGGCGTGGTGGAGGCGGTGCTCCCCTCGTCGCGCCCGCCGGTCACCGGCTTCCGGGTGAACGTCGTCCTGGACCGGCCCAGCCCGGCGGTCATCTCGGGCATGACGGCGACGGTGCTGGTCCCGTCCGACGAGCCCGAGGCCGGGAGCGCGGGGCTCCTGCTGGTGCCGCGCGAGGCGCTGGTGCGACGCGGCCAGATGGTGGGCGTGTTCGTCGTGGACGGGAGCATTGCGCGCCTCCGCTGGGTACGGAGCGGCCTGGAGGACGGCGGCTCGGTGCAGGTGCTGTCGGGACTGCGCGCCGGCGAGCGGGTCGTGGTCGGCGCGCTCGACCGGCTGACCGACGGGCAGCGCATCACGGTGGGCGAGGCGCCCCGGTGAGCGAGCGGCTCGGCTTCGCCGGGACCGTCGCGGCGGCCTTCCTGGAGTCGAAGGTCACGCCGCTCATGGTGGTCGCCTCCGTCGCCCTCGGGGTCTACGCGGTCGTCCTCACCCCCAAAGAGGACAATCCGAGCATTGTCGTCCCCGTTGTCGAGGTGGTGGTGCCCTACCCCGCCGCGGGCAGCGCCGAAGTGGACGAGCGCGCCGCGCGGCCCGTGGCGGCGCTGATGCGCGAGATCCCGCACGTCGAGCACGTGGCGAGCATGGCCGGGGCGGACGGAGCCCTGATCACCGTGCAGTTCCGGGAGGGGGTCGAGGCCGAGCACGCCCTCGTCCAGGTCAACGACCGCCTCGAGGCCAACCCGCAGGTCTCGCAGCCGGCGCACCTGGCGCCGCTGGTTCGCTCGAGCGGCGTGGAAGAAGTGCCGATCCTCGGGCTCACCTTCTGGAGCGAGCGCGACGATCCCTACATCCTCCGGCGCCTCGCGCTCGAGGTCGCGGGCCGGCTCCAGGACATCGAGGGGCTCAGCGGCACCGACGTCATCGGCGGCGAGGGCCGCGCGATCACCGTGGAGGCCGACCCCGCCCGGCTGGCGGGCAAGGGGATCAGTCCGGCACGCCTGGCCCAGGCGATCCAGGGGGCCAATCTCCAGCTGCCGGCGGGCGACCTCCATGGACCCGAAGGGGTGCAGCGGGTGCAGGCCGGCGCGTTCCTGCGCAGCGCCGAGGACGTCGGGAGCCTGGTGGTGGGCGTCTCGCCCGCCGGCCCCGTGTACCTGCGCGATGTGGCGGCCGTGCGCGACGGGCCCGCCGCGCCCGAGAGCTACGTCCTGCACCGGAGCCCGGCCACCGACGGCGCCCAGCGGCTCGCGGTCGACCTCACGGTGCGGAAGGTGCTCGGCACGAACGCCATCGTCGTCCGCAACGCCGTGCTGCGGCGCGTCAACGCGCTGAGGGGCACGCTCATCCCCTCCGACGTGCACGTCGAGATCACGCGCGACGCCGGCGCCGAGGCGTGGCAGCGCGTCCTAAGCCTCCTCGAGCACCTCCTGATCGCGACCGCGATCGTCGTGGGGATCACTTGGCTCGCACTGGGCAAGACGGAGGCGGGGATCGTCGGGGTCGCGATCCCGATCATCGTCGGGCTGACGATCATGGTCTACAAGCTCAGCGGCTACACGCTGAACCGGCTGTCGCTGGCCGCGCTGATCTTCGCCATCGGCATCCTCGTGGACGACGTCATCGTAGTGGTCGAGAACATCCACCGGCAGTTCGACCAGCTGGGCGACCGGAACCCGCGCGACGTGGCGATCGCGGCGGTGAGCGAGGTCGGCAACCCGACGATCATCGCCACGCTCGCCGTCATTGCCGCGCTGCTGCCGATGATGGCCCTCGGAGGGCTCGTCGGGCAGTGGGCGCGGGGGCTTCCCTTCGGCGCAATCGTCGCGATGGTCTTCTCGCTGGCCGTCACCCTCACCATCACGCCGCATCTCGCCTACCGGTTCCTCGAGCGGAAGGCGCCTCCGCCCCCGCCCGCCGGGGAGGAGCGGCGCGTGGCGCGGGGCACGCGGCTCGGCCGCTGGTACGCCCCGGTCGTGCGCCCGCTCCTCGATAAGCCCTCCCGGCGCCTCTGGCTCTACGTTGTTACGGTCCTGCTGCTCCTCGGATCGCTCGGCCTCGTGGCGACGCGCACCGCGCTGGTGCAGCTGATGAACCCGTCCGACGACGACGAGTTCTCGGTGATGGTGGACTTCCCGCAGGGCACAACCCTCGAGGCCACGACCGCCGGTGCGGCACAGGCGGCGACGGAACTGATGACCGTCCCGGAGGTCGCCGGCTACCAGGTGTACGCCGGGACGCCGGGGCCCCTGACGTACCAGGGCCTCGCCCGCCAGTACCGGCTCCGCACTCGCCCTCACCAGGCCGAGATTGTCGTCAAGCTCCACAAAGCCGCCGACCGCCGGCGCGAGACGCACGAGGTCGCGGCCTTCGTGCGGCCGGGGCTGACCCGGGTCCTCCGTCCCTCCGGCGCCCGGTTCGCCGTCGTCGAACCCCCGACCGGCCCGCCGACCAACGCCACCGTCGCCGCCGAGATCTACGGACCGGACTACGCCGGCCAGATCGCGCTCGCAGAGCAGGTGCGCGGCGTGTTCGTGGGCGACCCCGATGTGGCCGACGTGGCGATGTCCGCGGAGCCCGGCGACCGGGAGGTGAGCCTCGTCGTCGACTACCAGAAGGCCGCGCTGCGCGGCGTGGCGGCGGCCGAGCTCGCGCTCGCGGTGCGCGCCGCGGTGGGGGACGCGCCCGTCGGCGCCGCGCGCATCCCCGGCGAGAGCGAGCCGGTGCCGATTGTGGTGCGGCTCGCCGAAGGCCGCCTCGGGTCCGTGGCCGACCTCACGGGGCTCTTCGTCCAGGGGGCGGGCGGCCAGGTCCTGCTCGCCGACCTCGTGCACGTCCGCCGCGCCCGCGTGGCGCCGCCGATCGTGCGAGTGGACATGGTGCCCGTCGTCTACGTCACCGGCGAGTCGGTCGGGCTGCATACCGCGACCATCTACCTGGCACTCGACCTCACCGCGCCGATCCGGCGGCTCCGCGCCCCCGACGGGAACCCGCCGCGCGTCAACTTCAAGGGCGTACCCCACGGCGAGGCCGGGTACACCGTCGCGTGGGGGGGCGAGTTCTCCTTCACCCGCGACACCATGGGCGACCTGGGGATGGCGTTCGTCGCCGTGCTCATCCTCATCTACGCGCTGCTCGCGGGCTGGTTCGGGTCGTACGTCCTGCCGCTCGTGATCATGCTGCCGATCCCCTTCACGCTGGTCGGCATCCTCCCCGCGCACGTCCTGGCCGGCCAGTTCATCAGCGGCACCGGCGTGATGGGCGAACTCGCCCTCGCGGGGATCCTGGTGCGGAACACCGTCCTGCTCGTCGACTTCACCGAGAACGCGATCGCGCGGGGCGTGTCGCTCCGCAGCGCGATCCTGCAGGCGGGCGCCGTGCGCGTGCGCCCCATCCTGCTCACCGCCGCGGCCGTGGTCTTCGGCGAGTCG
>Ga0208716_1000122_pt1 | contig 29859 bp, 38 predicted proteins | sample NGESurdeep092012_8_FD_184482 | JGI IMG/M metagenome (GOLD analysis project Ga0208716, IMG submission 184482) | Arctic peat soil microbial communities from Barrow, Alaska - NGEE Surface sample 415-3 deep-092012 (SPAdes) | ecosystem: Environmental > Terrestrial > Soil > Wetlands > Peat ...
CATCCATGACCATATCTTTGAGGCGCGCCTTGGGATAAGACACCCCAAGAAGCGTTGCGAGGTCGCCTCGTGGGCGACCGATCGGCACTGCGTTATCTCGGGTCGGTTCTGACAACGGCAGGCGGAGCTTTGCGTCGTCGATCAGCGCGCGAAGTTCCTCTGCAAGCTGCCCATGGCCAAGCTTCGCTTCATGCGCCGCAACCTGCATGGCAATTGAGAAGAACCGCTTATTGTCTCCTTCGACATGGGACAGAAGCAGCGCCTTCAGATGATTCGCGCTAGCCATGGTTATGTGGTCTCCGTGCGGGAAGGCTATTCATAACGTTAGCACCTTCGTCATTCCGATGTCGCTCGCTTCTAACTGCACCGGGGTTGGAGATCGTTTGCTCTCGGCACAGCAATCTGCTGGAGCTCTTCCGGCCTGACTCCCGCCTAAGGGTGTAGACGCATTTTTGAAATTAACTCGTCCGCCTGGCACGCTGTAACGTGCCTTCCGTCGGCGAGGGCTTGAATTGCAGGTCTGAAATGCCTTGACAGGTCTCGCCAGCGATGTCTCGAGTCTAATATCTCCGGGTCATCGTTGCCGCAGTGCCGCCGCGATCAGCGCTCCGTGCCCGCGCCCATTCTCGATGAACACCCCGTTCGCCTTCTTCCCCGACGTCAGCACCCCCGCGACGAACACGCCGCGCACCGGCGTTTCCATGGTGGCGGGATCGTGCGCGGGAATGCCCGTGGCCTCGTCGAAAGGCACGCCCAAGTCGCCGAGCAGCCCGGGCGACGGCGTATAGCCCGTGAGCAGGTACACGTGCTGCGCCGGAATGGTCGCAGGCCCCGTCGCGGTGTTCAGGTGCAGCCACCCCGGCTCGATCGAGGCCACGCGCGCGTTCCATCTGAGCGAGATCGACCCGCTGCCCACGCGCTCCTCGAACTCCGGGAGAATCCACGGCTTGATGACGTGCGAGAAGGCCGACTCGAAGTGGACGAGCGTGACGAGCGCCCCGCAGCGTGCCAGCTCGAGCGCGCACTCCACGGCCGAGTTCCCTCCGCCCACCACGACGGCATACCGCTGGAACGCCTCGTGCCCCTCGTGAAACTCGTGTGAGACGTGCGGCAGCTCTTCACCGGGCACGCCGAGCATGTTCGGCGAGGCGAAGTATCCCGTCGCGACGACCACGGCTCGCGCCTGCGTCACCGTCTCCGCGCCCTGCGCGGGTCGCGAACGCACCGCGAATCCCCGATCGGTCCGCTCGATGGACGTCACGTCCTCGTACTGGCGCACCGTGAGCTTCCACCAATCCACCACCGAGCGGTAGTACGCGAGCCCCTCCCGCCGCGTCGGCTTCTCGCCCGCGGTAACGAACGGCACGTCACCAATCTCGAGCCGTTCGGGTGAGGAAAAGAACGTGAGATAGGTGGGATAGCGCGCGATCGCACTCGCCACGCACGACCGATCGAACACGATCGCGGGAATCCCGTCCTCCTCGAGCGCGACCGCGGCCGCGAGTCCGCACGGCCCAGCGCCAACGACGCAAACCGGAAGCTCACTCATCCGTCACCTTCCATCTTCCATCTTCCATCTTCGGTCTTCGGTCCTACAACCCGATAATCTGATCGCGTCTCGTTCCGACGGACACGAATTCGATCGGGCACTCCACCAGCGCCTCGATCCGGTCGAGGTACGCGTGCGCTTTCGCGGGAAGATCCTCGAGCTTGCGCGCGCCGGACGTCGACTGCTTCCACCCGTCGAACCACTCCAGTCGCGGCTTGATGCCCTCGAGCTCCGCGATGTCGCCGGGGAACTCGTCCACGACGTCGCCGTCGAACTCGTACCCCGTGCAGATCGCGACCTTGTCGAGCGTGTCGAGGACGTCGAGCTTCGTGACCGCGAGCGACGTGAGCCCGTTGATGCGCACCGCATAGCGGACCACCACGGCGTCGAACCAGCCGCAGCGGCGCGGACGGCCGGTGGTCGCGCCGAACTCGTTGCCGAGCTTGCGCACGTGTTCGCCCATTGCCCCGTCGAATTCCGTCGGCAGCGGGCCGGCGCCGACGCGCGTGGTGTACGCCTTCACCACGCCGATCGCCTCGTCGATCGTGCGGGGCCCGATCCCGACGCCGATGGACGCGCCGCCGGCAGTGGTGCTGCTCGACGTCACGAACGGATACGTGCCGTGATCCACGTCGAGCAGCGAGCCCTGGGCACCCTCGAGCAGCACCGAGGCGCCGCTCTTGATCGCCCGGTGCACGGCGAGCCCCACGTCGTCGGCGATCGCCAGCAGGCGCGGCGCCAGCGCCTCGAGCACGCCGAGCGTGACTTCGACTTCCGCGCGCCTGGGCGAGCCGAAGCCCGCCAGGAGCTGGTTCGCGTGCTCGGTACCGCGCTCCACCAGCGCGCGCAGCCGCTTCGGGTGGCGCAGGTCCAGCACGCGCACGCCGCGCCGCGCGACCTTGTCCTCGTACGCCGGACCGATCCCGCGGCCGGTCGTCCCGATCGCCTTGCTCGCAGCGCTCTCCTTGTCCACCAGCTTGTGGTACGCGAGCACGAGATGCGCGCGATCGCTGACGTAGAGACGTCCCTCGACGTCGACGCCATCGCGCACCAGCTCGTCCACTTCCGTGAAGAGCGTCTCCGGATCGAGCACGACGCCGTTGCCGATCGCGCAGCGCACGCCCGGATGCAGGATGCCGCTCGGAATCTGGTGAAGCACCGTCGAGCGGTCACCGATGTGCACCGTGTGGCCGGCGTTGGCGCCGCCCTGGTAGCGCACCACCCAGTCGGCGCGTTCGGCGAGGACGTCTACGAGCTTGCCTTTCCCTTCATCTCCCCACTGGGCACCGACGACGACGATCGTGTGGGTCTTGGAGTCGAACATCGCGGCGCTACGCCGCGGCGGCGCTGAGCCCGCTCATCAGCGCGGACACGCGAGCGCGTCCAGCCGCATCGAGATCGAGCAGCGGCCCGCGCACCGGCCCACCATGAAGTCCGACGGCGTCCATCGCAGCCTTCACACCCGGAACGCCGAGTTCGCCGACGATCGTCGCCGCGAGCGGCTTCATCTCCGCCTGAAGGCGATCGGCGGTCGCGTGATCACCCTTTGCATGCGCGCGGAAGATCGCCACCGAGCGCTCCGCGGCGAACAGCGCCACCGCGAGAATGCCGCCGCGCGCGCCGGCCATCAGCGCCGGATGCAACTGCCCGCCGTTTCCCGTGATCACCGAGAACGATTCGCTTTGCGCCTGCAGGTACGACTTCAGCAGGTCCAAGTCGCCGGAACTGTCTTTGATGCCGACGATGTTCGGATGTTGCGCGAGTTCCGCCACGAGCTCCGGCGCGAGCTTGAAATGCATGTACTTCGGAATGTTGTACAGCAGCACGGGCAGCGGGCTCTCGTCCGCCACGCGCCGATAGTGCGCGCGAAGCGCATCGACCGTCATCGCGTTGGAGTAATAGTGCGGTGCGACGACCAGCACGGCATCCGCGCCCACCGTTTGCGCCTCGTGGCAGCGCCGGACCGTGAGCCGGGTGGACTCGCCGCCCGTGCCCATCAGAACCATCCGGTCGGACGGGACCGTGCGACGCGCGGCCTCGAGTAGTTCGAGCCGCTCCTCTTCGCTGAGCAGCGCCGCCTCACCGGTCGATCCGCACACCACCACGCCAAGCAGGCCGGCGGCGATGTGCGACTTCACGTTTTCGGTGAACGCCGTGCAGTCGATGTCCCCCGAATCACGCTTGAAGGTCGAGACCACGGGACCGAACACACCATCGAGTCGCAAACTCATCTTCACTTTCCGTTAGAAATCGAAACCAGTGGATAGTCCCTTAATCGTCTGCGTGGACTCCGGTGTTTTCGCGGACGCCGGCGGCACGACCGGCTGCGCGCCCGTCACCGCGGAACTCGACACGCCAAGAGAAATCGCTCCCGTCATCGGTTCCGCAATGGGATCGGCGACGGCCTTGCGACTGGTCGTCGAGCGGCGGCGGAACGTCCGCATCTTGAGCTCGAAGTCGTTCGGCCTCGTCGCGGCGGCGAGCGCGACCTCGAACTCCACTTCGCCGCTCTGCACCAGATCGGCGAGGTGCTGGTCGAACGTCTGCATGCCGTACTGTTCGCGTCCTTCGGCAATGTAATCGCGAATCTCCGAGACGCGGTCACGGTCGAGCATCAGTTCCTTGATCGTCGGCGTCACGATCATGACTTCGCACGCCACCGCACGGCCGTGCCCGTCCTTCTTCGGCAGCAGTCGCTGCGAGACCACGGCATGGAGCGACTCGGCGAGGCGGACACGCACGACGTCCTGCTCCTCGGGCGGGAACATCGCGAGGACGCGCATCACGGTGCTCTGCGCGTCGGCCGTGTGGACGGTCGAGATCAGCAGGTGTCCGGTCTCCGCCGCCTTCATGGCCGTGTCGATCGTCTCCGCATCGCGCATCTCGCCGATGAGGATCACGTCGGGATCCTGGCGGAGCGCCGCGCGAAGTCCCATGCGGAAGCTCTCGGTGTCGACGCCGATCTCGCGCTGTGTGATCGAGCACTGGATGTCGCGGTGCAGGAACTCGAGGGGATTCTCGAGCGTCACCACGTGCTTGTGCTTGGTGGCATTGATGTGGTTGATCATCGCGGCCATGGTGCTCGACTTGCCCGAACCGGTCACGCCGGTCACGAGGATCATGCCACGCTCGGCGTCCGCGATGGTCTTCAGAACCGGAGGCAGCGTGAGCTTCTCGAAAGTCGGCACCTCGAATGGAATCACGCGCATCACGATCATGAAGCTCGAGCGCTGGCGCAGGATGTTCACGCGGAAGCGGCCGATGCCCTGCGCGCCCCAGGAGCAGTCGTAATCCTGGATCTTGTCGATGCGCGCCCGGTCCTCGTCGTTCGGGATGAACTTCATCGCGATCGAACGCGTTTGTTCAGGGGTCAGCGCCTGCTTCGTGAGCGGCACGAGCTTGCCGTCGATGCGCGCGCGAAACACGTCGCCCGCCTTGATGTGCAGGTCGCTCGCGCCACGGTCAACCGCTGCCTTGATGATCTTTTCCATATCAGTATCCGGCGTGCTTGTCTACGAGATTGCGCAGCGGGTCTCCCGCGCGGTACCGCGTCCAATTATCCAGGAAAAGCGCGCTCAGCCGGCCCCAGAAAAGGCGCGGCGAAACCCCCGCCACATGTGGCGTGTGCAGCACCTGAGGAAGGTGCCACAACGGACTATCGGACGCCAGCGGTTCGCGTGAGAAAACGTCCAAAACCGCACCGCGCAGCCGGCCGCTCTGGAGGGCTGCGGCGAGCGCCGGCTCGTCGATCAGCGCGCCCCGCCCGATGTTGCCGACGATCGCGCCCGGCGGAAGCAGGGCGAGACGTTCGGCGGTGAGCAGCGCGCGCGTCTCGGACGTGAGCGGGGCCGCCAGGACGAGCACGTCGGCGGCGGGCAGCTCGGCGTCGAGGGATGACGGGCCGACGACGCGGTGAAAGCCCGGCGGAGCCCCCATTGCCGGATTGCGGCGGACGCCCGTGACGGTCGCACCGAGCGCCGAGAATTTGCGCGCCACTGCGGTGCCGATTCCGCCCGTGCCGACCACGAGCACGCGACACTCGCTCACCTCGCGGATCGGCGCAACGTCGGTCCCGAACACCATGGAATTCCACTCGACCCGGCGCTGCAGCGTGCCCGCCACGTCGAACGAACGCAGGAAGAACAGCACGCCGGCCAACACGTGCTCGGCGATAGGCTCACCATAGATGCCCGCCGAGTTCGTCAGGGCGACGTCACCCGCCAGCATCTCCGGAAAGAGCAGCGAGGCCACGCCCGCCGACGCCGAGTGAATCCACCGAAGTCTCGTTGCCGCGCTCCAGAGCGGGCGCGGCATGCCGAACCCGAGATACACCTCGGCGTCGGCCATGGCGCGGAGCGATTCGTCGCTCGGCTGCAGCGAGCCGTCGCCGGCGGATTCGGTGTCGGCCTGCACGACCTGCGTCGTCCAGCCGGCCGGCGTCGCGCTGACGAGCAGGGCGGCGACGTCGTCCGGGAGACGGAATGCCGGCGTGCGCGAACGAAGGTCGACGACGAGCTTGCGGATGCTCAACGTCAGCTCAATCGAGCATCACGTTCAGCACTTCCGCGCGATCGAGCAGTTCTATTCGCGCGATATCGAACTGTCGCGCCGGCCCCGTCAGCACGAGCTCGAACACGCGATCGTCGCCGTGGTCGAACAGTTCCGCCTTCACCACGCGAAGTCCATCGGAGAAGAGGGCGGTTTTCAGCCAGTCGAGCGACGTGCCGGGTTTCGTTCGAATCGTGCAGTTGTGCGTGCGCCGCACCCGCAGCAGCTTGTACTCGAGCCTGCCGAGTCCCGCGAGCACGAGCATCACGAGCGCCGTCGCACCAAGCGCCTCGACGTAGAAGCCCGCGCCGACCGTGAGCCCGATGGCGGCCACCATCCAGATGGTCGCCGCCGAGGTCAGTCCGGTGATGGCGCCCCGCGATTGCATGATGGTGCCGGCGCCGATGAATCCGATGCCGGTCACCACCTGTGCCGCGATGCGTCCGGGATCTCCGATGCGAACGTCCCCCCCGAAGCTCGTCCCGAGATTCATCGAAAGGTCCATGATCAGGGCCGAACCCAGGCAGATCATGATGTTCGTACGGAGTCCGGACGCCTTGCCGGCCAGTTGCCGTTCGAGGCCGATCGCGCCTCCCATGAGCACAGCCAGAATCAGCTTGACCGCAAGATCGAGGCGGAGCACCGTGACCATGTCCGACATCGATGACAACTTCGGGACGTCGAGAACCACGCTAGCCTCCGTTGCTGGCGAGTGGGAGACCCATTTTCTCCTTCACGTGCCGGATCGTCTTCCTGGCCACGACGCGCGCCTTGGCGGCACCGGCCTCGAGCGTTTCCGTCACCCGCGCGGGATTCGACTGCAAGTCCCTCGCCCTCTCACGGATCGGCGTGAGTTCGTTCACGATGTTCGTGAGGAGCGACTTCTTGCAGTCGATGCATCCCCACTTTGCCTCGCGGCAGTTCGTCTCCACTTCGTGCACCGTTGCCTCGGGCGAGAATGCCTGATGCAGTGGATAGATCACCGGGCATTTCATGGGCTCGCCTCTGTCCGTCTTCCGCTGGCGCGCGGGATCCGTCACGGCCGGTCGCAGCTTCTCCCAGATCGCATCGGGTTCCTCGAGGATGCCGATCGTGTTGCCGAGCGACTTCGACATCTTCGACTGCCCGTCGAGTCCGACGATGCGGCGCGTGTGCGTGAGGCGCGGCTGCGGCTCCGGGAAGTACGGCGGCTCGGGCGAGAAGCGCGAGTTCCAGTTTCGTGCGATGACGCGCGAAAGCTCGAGGTGCTGAACCTGGTCTTCACCGACGGGCACGAGGTCCGCGAGGTAGAGCAGGATGTCCGCCGCCTGCAGGACGGGATAGTTGAGGAGCCCCGCCATCACCTGCTCCTGCTTCGCCGCCTTTTCCTTGAACGCCACCTGACGTTCGAGCTCACCGAGCGGCGTGATCGTGTTGAAGATCCAGGCGAGTTCGGTATGTTCGGGTACCTGCGACTGCAGGAAGAGCGTCGCCTTCGCCGGGTCTATCCCAGCGGCGAGGAGGCCCACCGTCATCTCGCGGGTGCGCCGCTCCAGTTCCGCCGGCTCGTAGGCGGCGGTGATGGCGTGGTAGTTCACCACGCAGAAGTACGACTCGAACTGGTGCTGCAATTGCACCCAGTTCTTCACCGCCCCGAGATAGTTTCCTATGTGCAGCTCGCCCGAAGGCTGAATGCCGCTGAAGATGCGTGCCATCAACCAAAAGTACGGAGTGCCGAGTGCCGGAACAACCACGACTTGCATCTGACGTGCCGATTTCGCCCGCGAGTTTGCTCACCGTCGCGCTCGAAGCGGCGCAGGCGGCCGCCGCGGTCATTCGCGACGCCACTCCTCGCGTTCGCGATATCGTCTGGCAGGAGAAGGGCGCGACCGATTTCGTGAGCGAGGTGGATCTGACCGCCGAGATGCGCATTCTCGAGGTGGTGAAGCGCCACGTCCCGCACGCGGCGATCCTCGCGGAGGAGACCGCGTCCACGATCTCCGCTGAAGCCCTGCGAACCGGCGTCGTGTTCGTGATCGATCCGCTCGACGGCACGACGAACTTCCTGCACGGCTATCCCGAGTACGCGGTGTCGATCGGCGTGCTCGTCGACGGCGTTCTTTCGGCGGGAGTGGTGCTCGATGTGCCGGCGCACGAATGTTTCACAGCGACCGCCGGCGGAGGCACACATCTCAACGGCGCGCCGATTCGCGTCTCGACGATCGACAATCCCCAGCGGGCGCTCTTCGGCACCGGCTTCCCGTTCGTGCGCCACGAGGAGATCGCGCCGTATGTCGCCCAGCTCGCCCGCGTAATGGCCGGCGCCGCCGGCGTCCGGCGTGCGGGCGCCGCCGCACTCGACCTGGCGAGCGTCGCCTGCGGCCGCTTCGAGGGATTCTGGGAAATGCAGCTCTCGCCCTGGGACATCGCGGCCGGCATGCTGCTCGTGCGCGAGGCCGGCGGCATGGTCACCACATTCGAGGGAGCGGAGTGTCCGGTTGCGCGGACGAGCGTCGTTGCCGGCAGCGCGGAGATGCACCCGTGGCTCCTGGGAACCTTGAGCCACGGCTAGGAACGGCACCCGCTGTCGAGCCTACGACGACCTGGTCTCGACAGCGGGTACCGTCTCTACGCCTGCTACCGCACCGACGCGTGTACGTCAGGCGTGAACAGGAGTCCGTTCTGCGAAATGGAGTTGCCGCGCATCACGAAGCTGTTGAGCACCATGAAGTCCATCAGGACGGTCGTCGTTGCGTTGGCGGAGATGGTCACGGGCTGCGCGAGCACGATCTTGATTCCGCTCCGCGCGGCGCTCGGGAACGTGATGCTCGGGGTGCTGGTGGCGCTGAGCACCATGCCGTTCTTGAGGGTCACACTCGACCTCGTCGCGTCGATGACGAGACGGAATCCGAGGTAGGTCCCGGCCGGCACGACAGTCTGGCCGATCGCGAGCACGGCACCGCCCTGATATGCGAGGAGGTTGACGCTCTCGTTGGGCCTCGCGATCGTGACCCAGCCGTCGCTGCTCGCGCTGTCATCCGGGGCGCCCTTCGCGGCCGCCGTGGAATCGGCGTCGGCATTGCGCGCGTCCACTCGCACCACGAACACGTCGACACTCTTCACGGAATCCGTCGCGAACGGCGCATCCGTCAGTTGCATTGCCATCGTCCCGTTTCCGGCCGGCGTGGTCGCCGTGCTCGCCGTGCTGCCGCAGGCGGCGAAGAGAACGGTGGCAGCCAGCAGTCCCGCGATTCCGGTCGACCGAACGTATGCGGATGGCTTCGTGGTCAGGCTGCGGCGGCCGCGGCGGGCCGCTGGATTCCGGTCGTTGGGTGATGCGTTGTGCATTGTCATGAGGCCCTCGTTGCGGTGGATGAAGCTCGCGTCTTGTGCCTGCGACCGCGGACGTCCTATCCGGAGGTGCGGCAGATGTCGAATGAGTAGCGGCGCGGCTCCAACGCGAACATCGCTCGAAGTAACTAATCCGTGCGGGGCTCGCGCCTCCCGCGCGATTCCTCCCGGGCGGCCGACCCAGGCTCTAGATTTCACCGCATGAAACTGATCGAGTGCGTTCCGAATTTTTCCGAGGGCCGCCACCCGGAAATCATCGCCGCGATCCGCGACGCCATCGCCTCCGTTCCCGGCGTCGCGATGCTCGACGTGTCGTCCGATCCGTCGCACAACCGCACGGTCGTCACTTTCGCCGCGCCGGCCGAGCAGGCCGTGCGTGCGGCGTTCAACGGCATCGCGAAGGCGCGTGAGCTGATCGATCTCACCGCGCACACCGGCGAACATCCGCGCATCGGCGCGACCGATGTCTGTCCGTTCATCCCGCTCGAGGGTGCGACGATGGAGGACTGCGTCGCGCTTGCGCGTGAACTCGGCAAACGGGTCGGCACCGAACTTGGAATCCCGGTTTTTCTCTATGAACGCGCCGCCACGCGCCCCGATCGAGCGAACCTCGCGGACATCCGTCGCGGGGAATTCGAGAAGGCCCGCGACGAGATCGGCACGAATCCGGATCGCGTGCCGGACTTCGGGCCCAACAAGATCCATCCGACCGCGGGCGCCACGGTGATCGGCGCGCGGCCGTTCCTCGTCGCATACAACGTCTACCTCGGGCCCGCGTCGAACCTCGCCGTCGCGAAAGAAGTCGCGAAGGTCGTTCGTGCGTCGGGCGGCGGACTGCCGAGTGTGAAAGGACTCGGTCTCGAGGTGGACGGCCAGGCGCAGGTCTCGATGAATCTCACCGACACCGACACTACGCCGATCTGGCGAGCGTACGACGCGGTGAAGCTCGAGGCCGAGAAGCGCGGCGTGAGCCCGACCTGGAGCGAGATCGTGGGACTCGTCCCCGCTCACGCGCTGTTCGAAACCGCTGTGCACCATATCCAATTGAGGGGTTTCTCCAGCGAGCGAGTGCTGGAGCACAAGGTGCGCGAGGCGATGACCGGCGGCGAAACGCTCAGCGGCTTCGTGGAGGCCGTCGCGTCGAGCGCGCCGATGCCGGGCGGCGGTTCGGTCGTCGCGCACGTCGGCGCGCTTGGTGCTGCGCTCGCGGAGATGGTCGCGGGGCTCACGATCGGACGGAAGAAATACGTCGCCGTCGATGGGGAAATGAAGGAGCTCGCGGCAAGAGCCGTCACGCTGGGCGCGCGTCTCGCCGCACTGGTGAAGGAGGACTCCGATTCGTACGCGCTCGTGAGCGCCGCGTACAAGCTGCAGAAGGAAACTCCGGTTCAGGTCGCCGCGCGCGACGCCGCGATCCAGGCCGCGCTCATGAAGGCGGCGGCAGTGCCGCTGGAAACAGCGCGTGCGTGCGTCGCCGTCGCGAAGCTTGCGGCTTCGTGCGCACAAAACGGGAATACGAACGCCGTCAGTGACGCCGGCGTCGCCGCACTCCTCGCAGAGGCCGCGTGCAAGGGCGCGGCGTACAACGTCCGCATCAATGTCTCATCGATGAGCGACCCTCATGCTGGGAGAGAGCTCGCCGACGAGGCCGCCGCGCTCGTGCACGAGTGCGCCTCAGCCGCGATCGACGCGCAATCGGCGGTCGAGCGCGCGATCGGCGCGTGACCGGAGCCGTGCGCCGCCTGATCGACGTCAGCCACACCGTCGAGCATGGCATGGTGACGTACAAGGGACTCCCCGCCCCGCTCATTTGCGACTACCTGAGCCGCGAAGAATCGAGGAAACGGTACGCGCCCGGCACCGAGTTCCAGATCGGCAAGATCGAGATGGTCGCGAACACCGGCACCTACCTCGACAGCCCCTTCCATCGCTACGCCGACGGCACCGACCTCGCCGGCCTCCCGCTCACGTCGCTCGCGGATCTCGACTGCCTCGTCGCGCGGATCGCGCCGTCGACGCGCGAGCGGGCAATAGACTCGCTTCCGTTCAGCGCCGCCGACGTGCGCGGCAAGGCCGTCCTCGTGCAGACCGGCTGGGACCGCCACTGGCGCACCGATCAATACTTCGAGAACCATCCGTATCTCACCGGCGATCTCGCGCGGTGGCTCGCCGATTCCGGCGCGGTGCTCGTGGGGATCGACTCGCACAACATCGATTGCACCGATACCGGCGAGCGCCCGGTGCATACGGAACTGCTCGGCCGCGAGATCCCGATCGTCGAGCACATGTGCGGACTCCGCGAACTCCCCGAGCGCGGCTCGAAGTTCTTTGCGGTGCCGGTGAAGGTGAAGGGGTTCGGCACGTTTCCCGTGCGCGCGTTCGGGATCGTTTAGCGCGAGCGGCTGCGTCTGAGATCTGTGCGCGGGGGCGTCGCCGAGCTACCGGGCAGAAATGCAGAGCGGAGGGCCGAGCGAACTTGCTCAGACCCTCCGCCGCAGGCACCCGCGAAGTACGGTAACAATACCGGGTCGCGGGAAGCCGGTCAATGCTCCGATGACTTGTCCGGTACCCGGCGCGGGAATTGAACCCGCACGGCCTTCCGGCCACGCACTTCGCGGGTGCGCGCGTCTACCATTTCCGCCAGCCGGGCCGGGCAGCACGCGAACGTGCTGCCATACACGCACCGCGATGCGCGCACGACGAGTCAGCGAGAAGCTGGGATGGCGAGGCGCGCGGAACATCACCGCAGTGCGGCAACCGTAATCATTCGGCCGCAACACGCGGATTAACGCGACGGTCCAAACAGCAGTTATGTTGACACGCGTCGCTCTTACCGGTGGTGGCAAATGGACCTCGTGACTCTTCCGCATGGACTCTTGGAGTTCTACGGTGCGCTTGTCCTGGCTTGCGGTGTTGTCCTCGGCGTCGTTATTGGCCGAACCTGGAAGCGCCCGCCGGCGGTCACGGATCCCGAACCACCAGAACTCTTGCAGCGCCGGGTACTCCTGCTCGAGAAGGATCTCGACGTGACCAGAGCTGAACTCGAGCGTCTCGTCGATGACCGCGACCTCATGCGCGAGTTGCGCCGGCCGCGAACCCGTGCCGGCGCGGCATAGCGCCAAGGACCTGATGGGGACGGCGGTGAGACGTTCGCCGAAGCCGCCGCCCGCAGCGCAGCGAGGACTAGACGGCGCAGGCGAATGTCTCGGCGCCGCGCCCCGCGAGCAGATCTCGGCGAAACACAGCCCGCGCAAAAATCCTACCGAGTAAGAACCCGCGGCCCCTCGGTGGTGACGGCCACCGTGTGCTCGAAGTGCGCCGAGCGCGATCCGTCGACGGTGATCACCGTCCACTTGTCTCCCAGCGTGCGTGTCGCGGCGCTCCCCACGTTCACCATCGGCTCGATCGCGAGCGTCAGCCCGTTCACGAGCCTCATCCCACGCTTCGGCTTGCCGTGGTTCGGCACCTGCGGCTCCTCGTGCATCAGATGGCCCACGCCGTGGCCCACGAGCTCCCGCACCACCGAGAATCCGCCCTTGAGCACGACCGTCTCGATCGCATGGCCGATGTCGCCGACGTAGTTGCCGACCGTCGCGGCGGCGAGTCCTGCCTCGAGCGCATCCTTCGTCACGCGCAAAAGCTTCGTCGTCTTCTCGTCGATGGCGCCCACCGGCCAGGTGTTCGCCGAGTCGGTGTGCAGCCCGCCGTAGAAGACGCCGATGTCCACCGAAATGATGTCGCCTTCCTTCAGCACGCGCTTCGGCGACGGAATGCCGTGCACGATCTCCTCGTTGATCGAGGCGCAGATGCTCGCGGGAAATCCGTACAGTCCCTTGAAGCTCGGCGTGGCGCCTTCGTGCGACCGGATGAAGTCCTCGGCGACTTTGTCGAGATCCATCGTGGTAGCGCCGGGGCGAATCGCGGCGCGAACTTTTTCGTGCGCCGCCGCGAGGATCTTTCCGCCCGCGGCCATCATCTCGATTTCTCTCGGTGACTTGAGCTGTACCATCAGCTCAAACCGACAGCCTTGCGAGCGCGGCTCGCCACCTCATCCATGGTCCCCACGGCATCGACGCGTGCGATGGTCGCGCCATGCGCCGCGTACCACGCGATCACCGGCGCCGTCTGCTCCTGATACACGCGCAGGCGGTTGCGAACGGCGTCGGGCTCGTCGTCCTTGCGGCGCATGAGGGTGCCCTTGAGCGACTTCTCGCACTCTTCGTGCGTCTCGCTGGGCGCGCGCCCCGTGAAGGTCATCTGGCACGCGTCGCACATCGTGCGCGCGCTGAGCCGCGAGACGAGCAGTTCGTCGGGGATCTCGAAGAGCATCACCACGTCGAGTTTCCGGCCGAGCGCCGCGAGCACTTGGGCGAGCCCTTCCGCCTGCGGCACCGTGCGCACGACGCCGTCGAGGATCATGCCGCGCGCCTGCTCGGGTGCCGCAATCGTTTCGCGGATGATCCCCATGATCACGTCATCGGGGACGAGGTCGCCGCGGTCGTACGCGGCCTTGGCCTTGAGGCCGAGCGGGGTTCCGGCGGCGATCGCCGCGCGAATGACATCGCCTGTGGAAATCTTGGGGACGCCGAGGTCGGCGGCGATGCGGTCCCCTTGCGTCCCCTTGCCGGATCCCGGCGGCCCGAGCAGCACGACGATCATCGGCCGATGCCTCCCTTAGAAGCCGCCCTGCGAGCGCCCGCGGAACCGCACGCGCCCCTTCTTCATGAAGCCGTCGTACTTCCGCAGGAGCAGGTGCTGCTGCATCTGCGCGAGCGTGTCGAGCGCAACACCGACCACGATCAGCAGCGACGTTCCGCCGAAGCGGAAGTTCACGTTGATGAAGCCGCCGATCCAGACCGGCAGCAGCGCGATGAGGGTCAGGAAAATGGCCCCCGGCAGCGTGATGCGCATGACCACGTGATCAATGTAGTCCGCCGTCTTCGCGCCGGGCTTGATGCCCGGAATGAAGCCGCCCTGCTTCTTCAGGTTCTCCGCGAGGTCGATTGGGTTGAAGATGATCGACGTGTAGAAGTACGTGAAGAACATGATCAGGACCGCGGTGAGGATGGCGTACGTCCACGTGCCCGGCGCCAGATATTCGGAGATGTTCTTCATCGCGTCGTTGCCCATAAACTGCGCCAACGCGCCGGGAACGACGATCAGCGACGACGCGAAGATGATCGGCATGACGCCCGCGGAGTTGATGCGGAGCGGAATGAAGTTCTTCGCCGCCTCGCGCATCCGTCCCCGCGCCATCGAGCGCTGCGGGATCTGGATCGCGATGCGCCGCGCGGCGATGGTGATCGTCACCACGCAGCCGACGACGGCCACCATCAGGAAGGCGAGCGCGATCAGCGCGAGCAGGTTCGTCGCGCCCGTCGTGTAGAAGCGGTACGTGTCCCCGATCGCGGGCCAGAAGCGCTCGACGATCGAGAAGAAGATCATGAGCGACGCGCCGTTGCCAAGCCCGCGCTCCGTGATCTGCTCGCCGAGCCACATCACGAAGATCGCGCCCACGGTGAGCACGAAGGTCATCTCGATCTTGAAGCCCAGGCCCGGCGTGGAGACCGCGCCCTGCACGCTCTCGGTGAACAGCGCGAAGCCCCACGCCTGTACCATCGCCAGGGCGACGGTGGCATAGCGCGTCCACTGCGTGATCTTCTTCCGGCCTTCTTCGTCCTTCTGCATCTTGTCGAGCGTCGGGATGACCGCCGCGCCGATCTGCGCGAAGATGGAGGCCGAGATGTACGGCATGATGCCCAGCGCAAAAATCGTCGCGCGGGACAGGTTACCGCCCACGAACAGGTCGTAGAGCCCGAGCAGTCCGCCGCCGCCCTTGTTCTGCGACGAGAAGTAGTCGATCATCGCCTGCACGTCGACACCCGGTGTCGCGACGTGCGAGCCCACCCGGTAGATCACCAGGCAGATGAACGTGAACGTGATCTTCTGCCAGAGCTCCGGCGTCTTGTAGATGTTCGAGAGCGCCTGAGTCGTGTTGGCCTGGGCCATGTGCTTCTCTTACTCCTCGACGCGACCGCCGGCCGCCACGATCTTCTCGCGGGCCGCGGCGCTCATCTTGATTCCGCGCACCGTCACCGCGTGCGTGATTTCACCGTTGGCCAGCAGCTTCGCGTGGCCCTTCGCCGAGCGAATGAGCCCCGCCGCGGCGAGCGTCTCACGGGTCACCTCTGCGCCCTTCGGCAGCAGCGTGAGGTCCATGAGGTGTACGACCTGCGACTCGATGCGGAACGGGTTCGTGAACCCGCGTTTCGGCACGCGCCGCGTGAGCGGCATCTGCCCGCCCTCGAAGTGCGGCTTGTTTCCGCCGTGGCCGTGGTGGCCCGACCTCGCCTTGATGCCCTTATGGCCCTTGCCCGACGTCTTGCCGGTGCCCGATCCCGGGCCGCGGCCGAGCCGCTTGCGGTTGCGATGCGAACCGTGCGCGGGCGCCAGATTGTGCAGGCCGATCTTTTCTTCAGACACGGGACTACTCCTTGACCTTGGTCACCGTCACCAGGTGACGGACTCTCTTGATCATGCCGCGCAGCGACGGCGAATCCGGGTGCGTCACCTCGCTCTGGTGATGCCTGAGGCCGAGCGCCTCGAGATTCGCCTTCATCCGCGCCGTCTGGCCGAGTCCGCTCTTCACCTGGCGGATCAGCACGTTCCCCTTCGTGAGCGTGTTCGGCGCGGTCGTCTTGGGGCCGCGCGAACGGTGCCATACGAATGTCCTAGGCATGTGCGGCCTCCTTCGACTTGGCGCGCGAACGGTAGCCGAGCGAGCTTGGCTCGACGCCGCGCTCGCGTGCGATCTGCTCGACCGTCGTCAGTGCGGCGAGCCCTTCCATCGCCGCGAGAACCATGTTGTGCGGGTTCGTTGAACCGAGCGACTTGGTGAGGATGTCCGTGATGCCGGCGCATTCCATGATGGCACGCACCGCGCCGCCGGCGATCACACCGGCTCCGGGCGCTGCGGGCTTCATGAGAACTTTTCCTGCGCCGTGCTTGCCCACGATCTCGTGCGGAATCGTGGAACCCGTCATCGGAATCGAGACCATGTGGCGGCGCGCGCCGTCGACGGCCTTGCGGACCGCTTCGGACACTTCGTTCGCCTTGCCGGTCGCGATGCCGACCTTGCCCTGCCCGTCGCCGACGGCGACGAGCGCGTTGAACGAGAAGCGACGGCCGCCCTTCACGACCTTCGCGACGCGGTTGATCGCAATCACGTTCTCGACGAGATCGCTGCCTTCACCGCGATCCTGCCCGGGGCCGCCGCGTCCACCGCGATCCCCGCCCGGCCCGCGTCCACCGGCACCGCCGCCCGGACCTCGTCCGCGACCGCCCGCACCGCCACCCGGCCCGCCACCGCCGCCCGGACCACCACGGCCGCGACCACCGCCGCCGCCCGGTGCGCCACGGCCACGGCCGCCTGGGCCGCCGCCGCTGCGCGCGCTGCCGCCGCCGCTCCGGGCGCTGCCGCCCGTGCGCGGAGCCTGTCGAGGCGCTTCAGCCGTCTCGGCCGGCACTGCCGGTGCTGCCGGTGCTGCCGGTGCTGCCGGTGCTGCCGGTGCTGCCGGTGCTGCCGGTGCTGCCGGTGCTGCCGGCTCGCTCTTTCCTTCGTTGTCAGCCATTTAAAACTCCAGCCCGCCTTCGCGGGCTCCGTCGGCCACCGCTTTCACGCGGCCGTGATACTGGTACCCAGCGCGGTCGAACACGACCTTGCTGATGCCGGCGGCCTTGGCCTTCTCGGCAATCTTCTTCCCCACGGCAACAGACTTCTCGCTCTTCTTGCCCGTGAAGCCCTGATCCGACACCGTCGCGATCGTGCGCTGCGACACGTCGTTCACCAGCTGGGCGTAGATGTGCTTGTCTGAACGGAACACGACCAGGCGCGGACGCTCGAGCGTGCCCTTCACCTTAGCGCGAACGCGAATATGGCGTCGCGTGCGCAGACCGGCGCGCGTCTTTGGTACACGTTGACCAGGCATTACTTACCTCCCGCCTTTCCGGCCTTTCTGCGAATCACTTCGCCGGCGTATTTGATTCCCTTGCCCTTGTACGGCTCGGGCGGACGCAACGAGCGAATCTCGGCGGCCACCTGTCCCACGACCTGCTTGTCCGCGCCTTCGATGACGACCTGCGTGGGCACTGGCGCGAGCAGCTTGATGCCGTTCGGCGCCTTATACTCGATCTGGTGCGAGAAGCCGAGCGCGAGCTGCAGTCCGTAGGGACGAACTTCAGCCTTGTAGCCGACGCCCGTGATCTCGAGCTGCTTCGAGTATCCCTTCGTCACGCCTTCGACCATGTTGGCGACGAGGGTGCGCGAAAGTCCGTGCAACGACTTGTGCATCGGTTCGTCGGAGGGACGCGAAACCGTGAGGACTTCGCCTTCCAGCGTGACACCGATATCCGAGTGCATCGTCCGATGGAGCTCACCCTTGGGTCCCTTCACCGTGACTTCGTGTCCTTTTACGGTGACGGTGACGCCCTTGGGGATCTGGATCGGGATCTTGCCGATACGTGACATGTTCTCGTTCTCCTTACCAGACGAGAGCGAGAAGTTCGCCGCCGGTGCGCTGCGCGCGTGCCTCGCGATCGGTCATCAGCCCCTTCGAGGTGCTGAGGATCGCGACGCCGAGGCCGTTGCGAACGCGCGGGATTTCCGTCACCGCGACGTACTTCCGGAGGCCGGGGCTCGACACACGCTTCAGCTCACGGATCACCGGCTGTCCGCCCTGCGCGTACTTGAGCACGACGCGGAGCAGCGGCCTGCCATCGGCAGCCGCGACAGTCTTGTAGTCCGTGATGAAGTTGTTGGCCTTCAGCAGCCGGGCGATCTCGAGCTTCATCTTCGATGCCGGGATGTCGACGCGGCGATGCTTCGATCCGCACGCGTTGCGGATCCGCGTCAACATGTCGGCAATTGGGTCGGTCATGCTCATAGAGCGATTTCCTGTGTTCCCTATGGTTTCCGCGCGATTCCGCGGACTTCTAAGGAGTGAGAGTGCTGTAACTGCGAGTAATCGGTTCTTGGTCGTTGGTCATTGGTTTTCGGCTGTTTACTAACGACCAACGACCAATGACCAATGACTTTTTACGCCCTTCCCTTCTTTACCAGGAAGCTTTTCGAACTCCCGGGATAAGTCCCATCAACGCCATTTCACGAAACGCGATACGCGAAAGCCCGAATGTCGCCACGTAGCCGCGGGCCCGCCCGGTCATCGAGCACCGGTTGCGCACGCGCTGGGGCGACGAGTTGCGCGGCAGCTTCTGCAGTCCCGTCTGCGCCGCGAGCTTCTGCGCGTCGGTGGACTTCGGATCGTGCATGACGGCCTTGAAGGCCTTCCGCTTGGCCGCGTACTGCAGCGTCATCCGCTTGCGGCGCTCGTTCTTCTCGATGCTGCTCTTTTTCGCCATCGGGGTCTCGTGAGTTGCGTTGGTTGTTGCGGTCTTCCGTCTTCCGGCTTCCGGCCCTTATTGGTTCGCGTTCACCACGATCGGCTTGTCGTCACCGCGGAACGGCATTCCCAGCTCGCGCAGCAGCGCGAATGCCTGGTCATCCTTGTTCGTCGTCGTGACGAACGTGATGTCCATACCGTGGATCTGCTCCACTTGGTCGTAGTTGATCTCCGGGAAAATCATCTGCTCCTTCACGCCGAGGCTGTAGTTGCCGCGGCCGTCGAAGGCGCGCGTAGAGAGGCCGCGGAAGTCGCGAATGCGCGGGATCGCCGTCGTGATGAACCGGTCGGCGAACTCCCACATCCGGGCCCCGCGCAGCGTCACCGCTACGCCGATCTCCTGTCCCTGCCGAAGACCGTAGTTGGCTATTGATTTCTTAGCCTTCTTCTTCGTCGGCCTTTGGCCTGTAATGATGCCGAGCTCCTCGACAACCGCATCGAGAACCTTCGGCTGCTTGATCGCCTCGCTCATGCCGACGTTCAGCACGATCTTCTCGAGGTTCGGGATCTCGTGCACATTCTTCAGGCCGAACTGCTTGGCCAGGTTCGGGCGCACCGTCTTCGCGTAGTACGTGCGAAGGCGCGGCTCGGGCGCCGGCTGGCCGACCCCCGTGTGTTCCTTGGCCGGGGCGGCTTGCGTCGCCTGACGCTTCTTGCTGCCGCCCGACTTCTCCTTCTTGCCGGCGTCCTTCTTGCCGGCGTCCTTCTTGCCGGCGTCCTTCTTGCCGCCTTCCTTTTTGTCCTTCTCAGTCGTCGCCATCTGTCAGTCTCCGCTCAGCTCTTGCCGGGACGCGTGATTGCGTCGCCCGACTTCACGCTGATGCGCTCCTTCGTTCCGTCTGTGTCGATCTTCGCGCGAATGCGCGTCGGCGCGCCAGACTTCGGGTCGAGCAGCATCACATTGGACGCGTGCAGCGGAGCGGGCATCTCGATGATGCCCGACTGCTCCTCGGCACGGCGCGCCTTGCGATGCTTCTTCACGATGTTCACACCCTCGATCACCACGCGTCCCGTCTTGGTGTGCACGCGGATGATCTTCCCTTCCTTGCCCTTGTCGTCGCCGCGCACCACGCGCACGGTGTCGCCCTTCACGACGTGAATCTTCTCGCGCTCGGCGTTGATCTCGTGCCGCGTGCGGTTCCGCTTGCCGCGGGTCTTTCGGTGCGTCAGGACGCGCATGTTACAGGACCTCCGGCGCCAGCGAGACGATCTTCATGTACTTCTTTTCGCGCAGCTCTCGGGCGACCGGTCCGAAAATGCGGGTCGCCCTGGGCTCGCCCTCTTCGTTGATGATCACGACGGCGTTCTCGTCGAACCGGATGTAGCTCCCGTCCTTGCGTCGCGTCTCCTTCACGGTGCGCACCACCACGGCGCGCGCCACGTCCGACTTCTTCACCTGGCCGTTGGGGAGCGCGTTCTTCACGGCGACGATGACGACGTCGCCGAGCCCGGCGTACCGCCGGCGCGTTCCGCCAAGCACGCGGATCACGAGCGCCGTCTTCGCGCCCGAGTTGTCCGCCACCTTGACCATCGATTCCTGCTGGATCATTGGCTTATCCTCTTAGCGCGCGCGATCGACGATCTCGACCACACGCCACCGCTTGTCCTTCGACAGCGGACGGGTTTCCACGATGCGCACGGTGTCACCGGTCTTCGCCGAGTTCTCCTCGTCGTGCGCCTTCAGGCGCTTGGTCCGGGTGATCATCTTGCCGTAGACCGGGTGCGCGACGCGACGTTCGATCGCGACGACCACCGTCTTCTGCATCTTGTCGCTCACGACGATTCCCGTGCGCGTCTTGCGCGAATTGCGATCCGGCGTCTCCGCGCTGTTCGTACCGGCGTTCTCTATTGCCATGACTATCTCCCACCCGCGCGTACGGCGCCGGCCTTGGTCTGCTGTTCGCGCAACACGGTCTTGAGCCGCGCGATGTCTCGGCGTATCACCCGCAGGCGAAGCGGATCGTTGAGCGATTCGGTCGCGCTGCGGAACCGGAGGCGGAAACGCTCCTCCTCGAGTTCCGAAATGCGCGCCTGCATTTCGTCAAGCGAGAGCTCGCGGATCTGTGCTGGCTTCATCATTCGGTATGCGCCTCCTCACGAGCTATGAACTTCGACTTCACGGAGAGCTTGGCCGCCGCCAGACCGAGCGCCTTCTGCGCGATCTCCTTGGTGACGCCCTCGATCTCGAACATCACGCGGCCCGGCTTCACCACGGCCACCCAAAGCTCGGGCGATCCCTTGCCCTTTCCCATTCGGGTTTCCGCGGGCTTCTTCGTGATCGGCTTGTCCGGGAAGATGCGGATCCAGACCTTGCCGCCGCGCTTGATGTGGCGCGTCAGCGCCACACGAGCGGCCTCGATCTGGCGCGCCGTCACCCAGCCCGGCTCGTGCGCCTGCAGCCCATAGGTGCCGAACGCCACGGTGGCACCGCGCGTCGCGATACCGGACGTGCGGCCCTTGAACATCTTGCGGAACTTGACGCGCTTCGGTGCGAGCATTGGTCAGTCGTCTCCCTTACGCGTCGGTCGAGTACGTCTTGCCGCGGCGATCTTCCACGATCTCGCCCTTGAAGATCCAGACCTTCACACCGATGGTGCCGAAGGTGGTCTTCGCGGTGCTGATCGCGTAGTCGATGTTCGCGCGCAGCGTGTGGAGCGGCACACGGCCCTCGTGGTAGCCCTCGACGCGCGCGATTTCGGCGCCGCCCAGGCGCCCGCCGCACTTCACCTTGATGCCCTCGGCGCCCATGCGCATCGCGCTCTGCACCGCGCGCTTCATCGCGCGGCGGAACGAGATGCGCTGCGCCAGCTGCGCGGCAATGTTGTCGGCGACGAGCTGCGCCTCGATCTCCGGGCGCTTGATCTCCTCGACGTTGATCCCGACTTCCTTGCCGCTCAGCTGCTGGAGCTCGTTCTTCAGTTCCTCGACCGCGGCGCCCTTCTTGCCGATCACCACGCCCGGACGGCCCGTGTGGATGGTCACGACGACCTTCCCCGGCTTGCGTTCGATGGTGATGTCGGCGATCGCCGCGCTCGCGAGGCGCGCCTTCAGGTACTTCCGGAGGAGCTCATCTTCCTTGAGCAGCGCCGGAAAGTCCCTCTTCGCGTACCACTTCGAGCGCCACTGCTTCGAGACGCCGAGGCGGAAACCGATCGGATTGGTTTTCTGTCCCATTATCGACCTTCCTTCTCGCCCACGATGATCTCGATGTGGCTGGTGCGTTTGCGGATTGGTGTCGCGCGTCCCATCGCCGCCGGCATGAAGCGCTTGAGCGGCGGTCCCTCGTTCACGATGGCCTTCTTCACGAACAGTGCGTCGACGTCGATCGATTCGTTCGCGTTGCGCGACGCCTGCTCGGCGTTCGCGACCGCGCTCTTGAGCACCTTCTCGATCTGCTTCGCCGCGTGCTTCTTGGAAAACTTGAGGAGTGCGAGCGCCTCATTGACGTTCATGCCACGCACCTGGTCGATCACCAGCCGCATCTTGTAGGGCGACTGGCGCGCCGTGCGCTGGATCGCGCGGGCTTCGGACATGGCTTACTTGCCTCCCTTGCCGGCGGGCGCGGCCGGTGCAGCAGCGGCGGGAGCCGCGGCGGCAGCCGGTGCGCCTGGACGCCCCTTCTGGTCCGTCGCCTTCGCCTCTGCCGCGGCCTTCGACCCTGCGGCGGTATGACCGCGGAAGAGCCGCGTCGGCGCGAACTCCCCGAGCTTGTGCCCGACCATGTTTTCGGTCACGTACACCGGGATGAACTTGTTCCCGTTGTGCACGGCGAACGTATGCCCGACGAAATCGGGCAGCACGGTGCTCGCGCGCGACCAAGTCTTGACGACCTTCTTCTCGCTCCTCGAGTTCAGTCCCTGCACGCGCTTCAGCAGGCTGTCCTGAACGAAGGGCCCCTTTCGAATGCTTCTTGCCATAGTCTCGAGTCCTTAGATGTCGCGTTACTGCGTGGCTTTGCCGCGCTTCCGGCCGCGCACCAACAACCGCTGCGAGGCTTTCTTCTTGTCGCGCGTCTTGACGCCTTCCTTCTTGCCCCACGGGCTCACCACGTTGCGGCCGCCGCGTGTGCGGCCACCGTGCGGGTGGTCCACCGGGTTCATGACTTCACCGCGCACCTTCGGACGCTTGCCGGCCCAGCGCGACGCACCCGCCTTGCCTGCGCTGAGCAGCTCGTGCTCCGAGTTGCCGACTTCGCCGATCGTCGCCATGCAGTTGCCGTGCACGAGGCGCATTTCCGTGCTGGCCATGCGCAGCGTGACGTAGTCGCCTTCCTTCGCGACGACCTGCACGCTCGTTCCGGCCGAGCGCGCCATCTGGCCGCCCTTGCCCGGAATGAGCTCGACGTTGTGCACCGCGGTGCCCAGCGGAACTTCCTTCAGCGGCATCGCGTTGCCCGTGCGCACATCAGAACCCGGGCCCGAAACGATCGTGTCGCCCTGCGAAAGTCCCTTGCAGTGGATGACGTACCGCTTCTCGCCGTCGGCATATTCGACGAGCGCGATGCGGGCGGTGCGGTTCGGATCGTACTCGATCTCCTTCACCGTGCCGACCACGCCGAACTTGTTGCGCTTGAAGTCGATGATGCGGTACTGGCGCTTATGACCGCCGCCGATGCGCCGCATTGAGATGTGGCCGTGATTGTCGCGCCCGCCGCTCTTCTTGATCGGCTCGAGCAGCGACTTCTCCGGCGTCGTGCGTGTGATCACGTCGAAATCCGAGACCGAGCGGAAACGCGAGCTCTTGGTCACCGGTTTGAATTGGCGGATTCCCATGGTTATGCGCCCTCGAAGATCTCGATCGTGTCGCCTTCCTTCAGCTTCACGATTGCCTTTTTCCAGCGCGGACGAAGCCCGGCCTTGCCGCCGACGCGGCGCAGTTTCCCGCGCTGCTGCGACGTCCAGACACCGGTGACGTGCACGCCGAACAGCGACTCGATCGCCTGCTTGATCGCCTGCTTGTTCGCCTCGGGATGCACTTCGAACGTGTATTCACCGCGGTCCTGAAACGCCGCCGAGCTTTTCTCGGTGACGATCGGCCGCACGATGGTTCTGAGAAGAGTCGGCATTGGTTACTTCCCCTTCTTCTTGGGAGCCGACTTCTTGGCTGGTGACTTTTTCGCCGCAGCCTTCGCCGCCGGCTTCGCCTTCGCCGCCGGCTTCTTGGCCGGAGCTTTCTTTGTCGCCGCCTTCGTCTTCACGGCCTTCTTCTTGGCCTTCGACTTCGGCGCGCTTCCGGCTTCCGTGCTTCCGGCTTCCGTGCTTCCGGCTTCCGGCGTCTCCGTGTCACGCGCCACGTAGCGGACCACCTTCACTTTCGACAAAGACTTTTCCTTCATCGGTGCCATCGCTTCGCCGAGCGCGCCGGACTCGACCAGCACCACATCCGACCAGAGGATGTTGTACGTCGAGACGTCGCTGAACGGCATCACGTGTGCGAGCGGCAGGTTGCGGCCGGAGAGAAACACGTTCGGTTTCACGCCGTCCGTGAGAATGAGCACTTTGCGATGCGCGAGTTCGAGACGCGCGAGCAGCTGCTGCAGCCTGGCGGTCTTCGGCGCATCGTACTCGAACGCGTCGATCACGAAGAGCGCGCCTTCACGGGCTCGGGCATTGAACGCGCTCTTGCGCGCGAGCGCACGCACCTGCTTCGGCACGATCTCGGTGTACTTGCGCGGGCGCGGACCGAACACGGTTCCGCCGCCCACCCAGTTCGGCGCGCGGATCGAGCCCTGGCGCGCGCGGCCGGTGCCCTTCTGCTTCCACGGCTTCTGGTTGCCGCCGATCACTTCGCCGCGCGTCTTGGTCGACGCGTTGCCTTGGCGCTGGTTGGCCAGGAAGGCCTTCACGGCCTGGTGCATCACGGGAAGATTCACCGTGCCGTCGAACGTGTCCGCCGGCAGGGCCACGCGATCGCGCGGGGTTCCCTGCGCGGAGTACGCGGCCGCGTCGACGTTCTTTGATTCGGTGTGCTTGGTATCAGGCATCGGTTATCCCTGCTTGCGGACGAGCACGATCCCATTCTTCGGGCCGGCGACCGAACCGCGGATGTAAATCAGGTTGCGCTCTGCGTCGATCTTTTCCACGCGGAGGTGCGTCTGCGTGCAGCGCTCGGCACCGAAGTGTCCGGGCATCTTCTTTCCCTTGATGACACGCGACGGGTCCGTGCCGGGTCCGATGGATCCGGGACGGCGGTGCTTCGTGTTGCCGTGCGTGTTTGGTCCGCCATGGAAGCTCCAGCGCTTCACCACGCCCTGGAATCCGCGGCCCTTGCTCGTGCCCGTGACCTTCACGGTGTCGCCGACGGCGAAGACGCCGACGGTGATCACGTCGCCCACCTTGAACGACGGGATCTCCGGGTTCTTCCCCTGGGCGTCATCGAGGCGGAACGAGCGCAATACGGACGGAGGAGCGACCAGCCCCGCCTTCGCCGCATGGCCGATCTCCGCCTTGTTCGCGCGGCGTCCGCGCGGCGTGCGCTCACCCTTCTTGGATTCGCGCGCGATTTTCTGGGAGCCGAGCCCCATTTCCACGGAGTCGAAGCCCGCCGATTCCTTTGACATGACCTTCGTCACCGGATTCGGCGCAGCCTCGACCACCGTCACCGGGATCTGCTGGCCATCCTCATTGAATATCTGGGTCATGCCCAGTTTCCTGCCGATGATGCCGATCATCGCACCTACTCCACTTTGATTTCGACGTCCACGCCAGCCGGCAGGTCGAGCTTGGTCAGCGCGTCCACCGTCTGCGAGCGCGTGTCGAGGATGTCGATCATGCGCTTGTGCGTCTTGAGCTCGAACTGTTCGCGCGACTTCTTGTCGACGTGCGGCGAGCGGAGGACCGTCCACCGCTGCGTCTTCGTCGGAAGCGGAATCGGGCCCGACACCTGCGCGCCCGTCTTCTCGGCGGTGCGCACGATGTCACCCGCGGCCTGATCGATCACCGCGTGGTCAAAAGCCTTGAGTCGGATTCGAATTCTGCCAGCCATAGAGACTTCCTTTGAAAAGCGGGTGATCGGTCGTTGGTCATTGGTTCTTGGTAGTTGGCCTTAGACCAACGACCAATGACCAAATACCGATTACTCGCAGTTGCAGTTAAGCCAGAATCTTCGTGACCACACCAGCACCCACGGTGCGTCCGCCCTCGCGAATGGCGAAACGCAGCGTCGTTTCCATCGCGATCGGGTTGATGAGCTCGATCGTCATCTGGATGTTGTCGCCGGGCATCACCATCTCCGTGCCCGCCGGCAACTCGATCGAACCCGTCACGTCCGTGGTGCGGAAGTAGAACTGCGGGCGATAGCCCTTGAAGAACGGCGTGTGGCGTCCGCCCTCGTCCTTCGTGAGGACGTAGACCTCGGCCTCGAACTTCGTGTGCGGCGTCATCGAGCCGGGCTTCGCCAGGACCATGCCGCGCTCGATGTCCTTCTTATCGAGGCCGCGGAGCAGCAGGCCAACGTTATCGCCCGCCTGCCCGTCATCCAGAAGTTTCCGGAACATTTCGACGCCGGTGACGACCGCCTTCTTGTCGGAACCGAAACCGATGAGCGCGACCTCGTCGCCGGTCTTGATCTTGCCGCGATCGATACGACCCGTGGCAACCGTGCCGCGACCGGTGATCGAGAACACGTCTTCGACCGGCATGCTGAACGGCTTGTCGATTTCGCGAACGGGCAGCGGAATGAACGTGTCGAGTGCCTCGAGGAGCGCGTCGATCTGGTCGACCCACTTCTGCTCGCCCTCGATCGCGCGGATCGCGGCGCCGCGAATGACCGGCGCGTTGTCGCCGTCGAAGTTGTACTTGGAGAGCAGCTCGCGGACTTCGAGCTCGACGAGGTCGAGGAGCTCGGGGTCGTCCACGAGGTCGCACTTGTTCAGGAAGACGACGATGCGCGGGACGTTCACCTGCTTGGCCAGCAGGATGTGCTCGCGGGTCTGCGGCATCGGGCCGTCGACTGCGCTCACGACCAGGATCGCGCCATCCATCTGCGCGGCACCCGTGATCATGTTTTTCACGTAGTCCGCGTGTCCGGGGCAGTCCACGTGCGCGTAGTGGCGGTTCTTCGACTCATACTCGACGTGCGACGTCGCGATCGTGAGGATCTTCGTCGGGTCGCGGCGTCCCTGCGACGCAGACGCTTTCGCGACTTCGTCGTAGGAAATGTATTTGGTACCATAGCCCCTGTCCGCCGACACCTTGGTAAGTGCCGCCGTGAGGGTCGTCTTGCCGTGGTCCACGTGACCGATCGTCCCGACGTTCACGTGCGGCTTGGTGCGCTCGAACTTTGCCTTGGCCATTGTCGAATCCTGCTGAGTGAATGTTGAACCAGCTCTTCCGTCTTCCGGCGTCCGTCCTCCGGCTTCTTACGCCTTCACCTTCGCGATGATCTCCTCGGCCTTCGACTTCGGGACTTCCTCGTAGTGCGCGAACTCCATCGAGTACACCGCGCGCCCCTGCGACATCGACCGGAGCTTCGTGGAGTAGCCGAACATCTCGCTGAGCGGAACGCTCGCCGAAATGACCTGCGCCTCGCCGCGCTGCGTCATGCCGCCGATCTTGCCGCGGCGCGCCGAGAGATCGCCGAGCACGTCGCCCATGTACGCTTCCGGCGAAACGACTTCGACGTTCATCACCGGCTCGAGCAGCACCGGGTGCGCGGCACGCGCGCCCTCCTTCACCGCCATCGAGCCCGCGATCTTGAATGCCATTTCCGACGAGTCGACGTCGTGGTACGAGCCGTAGATCAGCTCGACCTTCACGTCCACCATCGGGTAGCCCGCCATGATGCCGTTCTCGAGCGCCTCGCGAATGCCGGCCTCGACCGGCTTGATGTACTCGCGCGGAATCGAGCCGCCCGTGATCTTGTCCTCGAACACGAACCCGTGTCCCATCTCCGCCGGCATGACGTTGATGACGACGTGGCCGTACTGGCCCTTGCCGCCCGACTGGCGGATGAACTTGCCCTCGACCTTGTCGACGCGCTTGCGGATCGTCTCGCGGTACGCCACCTGCGGGCGTCCCACGTTCGCGTCCACCTTGAACTCGCGCATCATGCGGTCGACGAGGATCTCCAGGTGCAGCTCGCCCATGCCGGAGATGATCGTCTGCCCGGTCTCCGGATCGGAGAACACGCGGAACGTCGGATCTTCCTCGGCCAGCTTGCCCAGCGCGATGCCCAGCTTGTCCTGGTCGGCCTTCGTCTTCGGCTCGATCGCGACGTCGATGACGGGGTTCGGAAACTTCATGCGCTCGAGGACGATCGGCTTCTCGTCGTCGCAGAGCGTGTCGCCCGTGCGCGTGTCCTTGAGCCCGATGGCGGCGCCGATGTCGCCGGCGCGCACTTCCTCGATCTCCTCACGCTTGTTCGCGTGCATCTGCAGCAGTCGCGCGACGCGCTCGCGCTTGTCCTTGCTCGAGTTGTAGACGTACGAGCCGGCCTTCAGCACGCCCGAATACACGCGGAAGAAGGTGAGCCGGCCGACGAACGGATCGGTCGCGATCTTGAACGCCAGTGCCGCGAACGGCGCCTCGTCGCTCACATCGCGCACCTCGAACGTCTCGTCGTGCGTCGGCAGGTGACCCTGCATCGGCGGCATGTCCTTCGGCGACGGGAGGTAGTCGATCACCGCGTCGAGGAGCGCCTGCACGCCCTTGTTCTTGAACGATGCCCCGCAGAGCACCGGAACGAACTTCATCTTGATCGTCGCCGCGCGGATCGCGTGGCGGATTTCGTCGTTCGTGAGCTCTTCCTTGTTCAGGTACTTCTCGATGAGATCATCGTCGTACTGGATCGCCGCTTCCACGAGGTTGTGGCGCGCCAGTTCCACCGCATCGTGCATGTCCGGCGGGACGTCGGTCACCGTGAACGTCTTGCCGAGCGACTCTTCGTCGAACACGTACTGCTTGCGCTCGATGACGTCGATGTGCCCCGTAAACAGTTCCCCTGACCCAACAGGAAGCTGCAGCGGGTACGCATCACGCGAGAGGCGGTCCTTGATCATCGCCATGCAGCGGTCGAAGTTCGCGCCGATGCGGTCCATCTTGTTGGAGAAGATCATGCGCGGAACCTTGTAGCGGTCCGCCTGGCGCCAGACCGTCTCGGTCTGCGGCTCGACGCCCGCGACGGAGTCGAGCAGGGTCACGGCGCCGTCGAGGACGCGCAGCGAGCGCTCGACTTCTACCGTGAAATCCACATGTCCGGGGGTATCGATGATGTTGATGCGGTACTCCGGGCCCGTCGCGCTCCCGGTGTCGTGCGTGGCGCCGTGCCGCTTCCAGAAGCAGGTCGTCGCGGCGGACGTGATCGTGATGCCGCGCTCCTGTTCCTGCTCCATCCAGTCCATGGTGGCCGCACCGTCGTGGACCTCGCCGATCTTGTGCGACTTCCCCGTGTAGTAGAGAATGCGCTCAGTCGTCGTGGTCTTACCGGCATCGATGTGGGCCATGATGCCGATATTGCGGTAGAACTTGAGATCGGTAACGCGAGCCATCGTCTGGTTTTATCTCGTCGGTATTCGAGCAGTTTTGTACAAAAATTCGGAACTGGTGGGAGCAAAAACGCGGCTGGACCAGGCGCCCCATGCATCGCTTTCGCGACGCTGGAACCGGTTTCCATCCGCTCTCGCCGGGTACATCCGCCACTGCTGCGCGGTTGGGGACCCTCGGCGCGCCGGGCTGAATGCTCCCGACGTTGAATTGTCCTGCGTTGCTTTTCGGGAGCCTCGGCGGCCGAACGAAATCGGCTGCTGTCGGACGACTGATCCCACAGTCTCCGCGCGTCGTGAAGACGTTGGCGGACCCATAATTACCGGCACGCAGTTCGCCGGGTGAAGCATCAACCCTGAACTGGCCTAAGTACAGTTCGGCCAGAGCCTTAAGAAGATAGCCGGGGGGAACTCTTTGTCAACTGCAGAGGAATAGTGGGAGAGGGGTAGTGAGAGACGAGTACGAGTGGGAGGGATGAGTTGGAGAAAGTAGC
>Ga0208716_1000123_pt1 | contig 29719 bp, 24 predicted proteins | sample NGESurdeep092012_8_FD_184482 | JGI IMG/M metagenome (GOLD analysis project Ga0208716, IMG submission 184482) | Arctic peat soil microbial communities from Barrow, Alaska - NGEE Surface sample 415-3 deep-092012 (SPAdes) | ecosystem: Environmental > Terrestrial > Soil > Wetlands > Peat ...
TCGATCATGATGCGTCGTCGTTGTCGGAGGTCGCCAGCGGCAGACCCAACAAGGCCGCAACTTTTTTTTGGATCGAGATGATCGTCTCGGCATGCTCCAGCCTGCGCAGCAGCCGCGCATTTTCCCGTTTGACCTGCGCCAATTCCGCCGCGATCGGATTGTGCAGCGCGGGCTTCGGTCCTCGTTTGACCGGCGTCAGGCCGCCGAGCGCGCCAGCGGCAGCGCGCCCCGAATCGGACGGATGGATCCATCGAGCCCGAGTTCTCCGGCGACGAGCAGCCCGTCGAGAGCGGCCGCGTCGAGTTGTCCCGTTGCGGAGAGCAAGCCCAGCGCGATCGGGAGATCGAACGCGGTGCCGTCTTTGCGCACGTCGGCCGGGGAGAGGTTCACCGTCACGCGTCGCGACGGAAGCGCGAACCCCGAGTTCGCGATCGCGGCGGTGACCCGCTCGCGCGCTTCTTTCACCGCGCTGCTCGCGAGCCCGACGATGGTCCACGCGGGAAGGCCGGTCGCGACGTCGACCTCCACGGTGACGTCGTACGCTTCGATCCCGAGGACCGCGGCGGAGCGGATGGCGGCGAGCACGATCCATGATGCCACGCGAGGCGAGAATCGCGTCACCGGAATCATGCCAGGGGCATCGCACCAACGCACAATCTGTAGGGGATCAACCTTCGCGGCCCGCTGGCGTCCGGAAAGCTCCCACACACAATCAGTGTTTTTCCGACTGCCACGTCGCCGTTCTGTCGGCATGCTCCGAATGAGGATGCTGACCCTTCCATCGGGCGGGGCCATTCTGATCGCGTAAGCGCATCGGACTGGAGGGTTGTTTGCAAAATTCACAGCGGGAGGGTACTGCCTTGCTGCCTCGAAGAGCGCTGCGAAGAATCGCATGACGGGCTTTTTCAAGAGGCTGCCTGAGGCGGTCGTCCGCGTCGGGATCGTGTTCCTTCTCTTCATCACCACCGTGTCGTTCGCGCGGTGGATGATTCCCGCGTCCCTCAAGAACGGCCGCGAACACCGAACGGCGACGGTCAAGAGAGAGACTGCCAAGGCCATACACTACGCCGGCGCGGATGCCTGCACCGAGTGCCACAAAGAGATCAACGCCGTCAAGACGGAGGGCTACCACCGCAATCTCTCGTGCGAGACGTGCCACGGCGCCGCCAAGAATCACGCGGAGGATCCGGACGTCAAGGCGGTGACGGACAAAGTCCGTGAAGCCTGCACAAGGTGCCACATGTACGACCCGTCGCGGCCGACCGGTTTCCCGCAGATCAACCCGGTCGTGCACAATCCGCGGAAACAGTGCGTGGAATGCCACAAACCGCACAGCCCGAAACCGCCGCACGTGCCGCAGGAGTGCCAAGCCTGTCACGGGCAGATCGCGCGCACCAAGGAGGTTTCACCGCACGTCGACCTTCCCTGCACGACCTGCCACACAGTCGACGTTCGCCACAAGGTCTCGCCGAGAGAAGTCAGAGCCCAGATCCCCTCCGATCGCTCGTTCTGCGCCAAGTGCCACAGCGCCGACTCGCCGATGAAGGAAACCCAGAAGGTCGATTTCAAGACGCACGGCGAGAAGTACCTGTGCTGGCAGTGCCATTATCCCCATATGCCGGAGCTGCACACATATGGAACGACGACGCTTCGTTAAGAAGAGCCTCACGCTGCTGGCGGAAGCCGGCGTGCTGGGCGGCATGGTCGCCGCCGCGAACAAGAGCGCGCGTGCCGAGCCGAAGGGATACGACGCGTCGAAGCACTACTACGGCATGGGGATCCAGATCGACAAGTGCATCGGCTGTGGGAAGTGCGTGGAGGCGTGCAAGGAGGAGAACAACGTTCCGAGGGACGTGGCCCACTTCCGGACGTGGGTCGAGCGCTACGTGATCGAGCAGGACGGTGGGGTCGTGGTGGAGCGCGTCGATCCGGGATCGAGCGGATCGCATGAACCGATCCCGAACGAGAACACCGTTCGCACCTTCTTCGTCCCGAAGCTCTGCAACCAGTGCGATAACCCGCCCTGCGTCCAGGTCTGTCCCGTGGGAGCGACGTTCAAGACCGAAGACGGCGTCATCCTGGTCGACGCCGACCGCTGCATCGGGTGCCGCTACTGCATCCAGGCCTGCCCCTACGGCGCGCGATACCTCAATCCGCTGACCGACACCGCGGACAAGTGCACGTTCTGCTATCATCGCATCACGAAGGGACTGTTGCCCGCGTGCGTGGAGGTGTGCCCGACGCAGGCCAGGATCTTCGGCGACATCGACAGCCCTGCAAGCCCGCTGGCTCGCTTCAGGCGAATGAACAAGCTGCACGTCCTCAAGCCCTCGTTGAACACTGAGCCCAAGGTCCAGTACGCGGACCTCGACGGGGAGGTGAGATAGTGCACACGGCCGCTCACGCCATGCTGTTCCTGCTGCCGCAGACCACCGGCTACATCTTTCCGAACGAAGCCGAGATGCCGTGGAGCCTCCTCATCGTCGTGTATCCGTATCTCACCGGCCTCGTCGCGGGCGCGTTCATCCTCGCGTCGCTCGTGAAGGTGTTCAACGTCAAGGAGCTGCAGCCGGTCTATCGCCTCTCCCTGCTGACGGCGCTCGCCTTTCTGCTCATCGCGCCGCTCCCGCTGCTCCTGCACCTCGGGCATCCGGAACGATCGTACGAGATTTTCCTGACCCCGAACCTGACGTCCGCGATGGCGATGTTCGGCTTCGTGTACGCCTGGTACCTGATGGTGGTGCTCCTGCTGGAGATCTGGTTCACCTACCGGCGGGAGCTCATCGTCTGGTCGCAGGGTGAACGGACCGTCATGAAGGTGGTCTACCGGGTGCTCTCCCTGTTCTCGGTGGATACGAGCGAGGAATCCGCGGCGTTCGACAGGAAGGCGATCAAGGTCATCACCATCGTCGGCATTCCATCCGCCTTTCTGCTCCACGGATACGTCGGATTCATCTTCGGTTCCGTGAAGGCGAATCCCTGGTGGAGCTCGGTGCTGATGCCGATCGTCTTCCTGTTCTCCGCGATCGTGTCGGGGATCGCCCTCGTCACGTTCCTTTACATGGTGTTGACGACGCTTCGGCGCGAGCGCATCAACATGGCCTGCCTGGATAAGATGGCCTCGTTCCTCTTCTACGCCGTGATCCTCGACTTCTCGCTCGAATTCCTGGACTTCATCCATCGCCTGTACGAGAGCGAGGAGTCCATCAAGATCCTCTCGGAGCTCGTGATGAACCGGCTGTTCTTCAGCCTCGGCGTCATCCAGGTGTTGCTCGGAATGTTCGTCCCGCTCGGCATCATGGTGTTGATCCGGGTGTTGCGCCTCGACGAAGAACTTCGAAAGCTGCTCTACTTCGTCGCTGTGATCCTCATCCAGCTCGGCATCTTCGCCACGAGATGGAACGTGGTGATCGGCGGGCAGATGTTCTCGAAGAGCTTCCGGGGACTGATGGAGTACAAGGCGAAGATCGGCGGCATGGACGGCTTCCTGATGACGCTCGTACTGCTCGTGCTTCCGTTCATCGTGCTGACGGTGCTGATCAAGGTGCTGCCGCCGTGGGATCGCCCGGAGAGCGTCGCGCGCTAGCGCTGCTCCGTCGCGCCTTCGAGTCTTGCGCCGGTGCGATCGTGGCGATGTGAACGTCCATGACGTTCGTGCCCGTCGCACCGGTTCGCATCACGGCGCCGGCCGCGTCGAGCGCTCGCAGGGTGTCGTTGTTTCGCAGTTGATCGGCGAGATCCAATCGGGCGGCTCGCACGCGGAGAGCGGTCGCACCATCAACGACGGCGCCGGCGGCATCGGTCGGACCGTCGCGACCGTCGGTCCCGACCGATCCGATCGCGACGCCGCTTGCTCCATCAATCACGAGCGCCGCGGCCGCCGCGAATTCGAGGTTGCGCCCGCCGATTCCGGAGCCGGAAACCGTCACCGTCGTTTCGCCTCCGCCCACGATGCATCTCGGGCCGCTGCGATCGCGCTGCGACATCGCCTCGAGCACTCGGCGCGCGAACGCCGCGCCAGCCTCTCGCGCCTCGCCGTCGACAGGTGCGGCGACGACCTCCACCTCGAATCCGCGCCGCCGAGCCTCGGCCGCCGCGCCCTGCACCGCGAGCGCGTTGTTCCCGATGATCTCGATCTCGACGTTCGCGAAGCACGGATCCCCGGTCTTCGGCGTCTCCGGCTGCTCGCCGCGCGCGCCGGCGAGCAGGTGCGCGCTCACCGATGGCGGCAGCGCGTCCCACACATGGCGATGGCGCAGCACCGCGATCGCGTCCGCATACGTGGTGGAATCCGGCACGAGCGGTCCCGACCCGATCACGTCGAGCGGATCGCCGATCACGTCGGACAGCACGAGCACGCGAATCGCCGCGCCGGCGGAAATCCTCGCCATCAGTCCGCCCTTCAGCTGGTCGAGGTGCTTGCGCACGCAGTTGAGCTCGCGGATGTCCGCGCCGGCGGCCATCAAGGCCCGCGACGTGGCGACGATGTCGTCGAGCGCGATGTGGTGCGCGGGCAGCGTCATCAATGCCGAGGCGCCGCCGGAAATGAGCACGAGCGCTCGCGATTCCGCGCCGAGTTCCCCCAGCAGGCGCACGGCCGCCTGCGCGCCGCGTACGCCTTCGTCGTTCGGCATCGGGTGACCTCCGGCGAACGCGATCACGCCCCGCGGCATCGAGGCCGGGACATCGGCCGGCGCATCGGGCGCGATCACGACGCCGCCACGCAACGCCTCGCCGAGCGCATCGCTCGCACCCTGCGCCATCCCGACCGCGGCCTTGCCGACCGCGATCAGCTCCACCGACCGCGGCGCGAAGCCGGCGTTCCATCCTCGCAGCGCGTTCGCCGTCAGCTCGCGCGGGTCGACCGCGCTGATGGCCGCGAGCAGGCATTGCCGCACCGCGTCCGTGAGGGAATCGCTCACCGCTCGGTCGGGAACCGCGAGATCCGCGCGCGGTACGCGTCGCTCGAGTACACCTCGGCGTTCACCGCGTTCGGCGCCCGTTTGCCATGCAGATGCGCGAGCGCGTTCTCAGCCGCCATCGTCGCCATCTTGTCCCGCGTGTCGGCGCTCGCCGACGCGATATGCGGGACGAGCACCGCGTTCTCGCACTCCCGCAGCCCCTCCGCCATCGCGGGCTCGTGCTCGAACACGTCGAGCGCCGCGCCTGCGATCCACCGCTCTTGGAGGGCGCGCACGAGCGCGGCTTCGTCGACCACCGGCCCTCGTGAGACATTCACGAGGATCGCGGTCGGCTTCATGCGCTTGAGCGTGCGCTCGTTGATGAGGTGATGCGTCTCCCGCGTGAGGAGCGGGTGCAGCGTCACGAAGTCGCTGCGCTCGAGCAGGTCGTCGAGTTCGGCCCATCGCGCGATGCCGCTCGCGTCGATCTGCGCTCGCGCGTGCGGATCGTACGCGATCACGTCCATGTCGAACCCGATGGCGCGCCTTGCGACTGCCGCGCCGATGCGTCCGAAGCCAACCACGCCGAGCACTTTCCTGCGGCCACTGCCGCCAGGACTCACGTCGGCTCCAAGCAGGAGGTTCGGTCCCCACAGCTTGTACCGGCCGGCCTTCATGTACTCCTGCGCCTCCGGGATCCTGCGCGCGGCTGCGAGCAGGAGCGCCCACGTGAGATCGGCGGTCGTGTCGGTGAGGACGTCGGGCGTGTTGCTCACGGGGAGGCCGAGCGCGGTGGCCCCGGCCACGTCGATGTTGTTGAAGCCGACCGCGCAGTTCGCGACGCCGCGGAGCGCGGGGTTCGCCGCGAGCAGCGCGCGATCCACGGGTTCCGTGAGCAGCGAAAGGAGGACGTCGCACCAACGCACGCCCTCGAGCATCACCGAGGGCGCGACACCCTCGTCCTCGCGCTCCTGCCCGACGCGCACCTCCACGCCGGCACGTTCGAGCAGCTCGATGCCGGCGGCGGGAATCCGCCGGGAGACGAAAACCTTGCTCAGCTTGTTGCCTCCCGGCTGGACTCTATGGCTTCGTGATCGTCAGGCCGGCGACGGTGACTTCGGTATTGTGCGCGGAACGAAGTCCGTAGAGGCCGTCGGCGGACTTCAGCTTGCCGGCCACGACCAGGTCGGCCTTCGCATAGCTCGCGACGACCGTGCCGTTCATCGCGCACTCGACCTTGTCGCCCTTCACGGAAAGCGCGACCTCGTTCGTCACCGTTTCGCCGACCGCGGCCGCCTTGTGCACGGCGGCGTTCGCTTCACCGCGTCCGCCATTCATCTGGAATGCGGCGGGACCCATTCCGCGGACGATGAACGACCCGTTGCCATTGACGGCGCAATACAGGTAGGTGGCCTGGTCGCCCCCCAAGTCGTTCCCCGCAATCACGATGCCGTACGGATGCGGGTGGGTGTTGAGGTTCTGGAACTTCGGCTCGGTGAACGTCGCCTTCACCGTGTAGTTGCCGCTCGCCTTGTTGGCCGGATTCCAGTACGTCGTCGCCGGGCCCGTAGTGATGTGAAGGTTGTTGCCTTCCTTCGTGAACTTCGAATCGTTGGCCGACTTGCCGCCCTTGGCGTCGGCAGCGTCCACCTGCCCCATCCATCCGGGGACGGAGATTCCGCCGCCCGCGACCGACTTCGACTGGTCCTGCTGACCCTGCGCCGAACTGACCGCGACGAGCGAACCCGCAGCTACCGCAAACGCGAACTGTGATACACGACGCATGGTGAATCCTCTCGAGGAAGGAGTTGGCTCCGGCTAACGTTAACGCGTCAACGAATCGTCGCAACTTCCAGTAGTCGCGATGCCGGACTATTCCTCTCGAAACACGGTCTCGATGTAGTACTATTCAAGCCGCGGCCCGACGGTTCGCGTACCCTCGACAGGAACCGGGTCATGGCAACGGCCGACGAAGCGAAAGGCGCACCCAAGCAGGCAAGCGACAGCGACGCCGTGAGGTCCGCGGCGATCGTGATCATCGTCGTGATGAGCATCACGGCGCTGAAGATCGGACGCCCGGTGGTGCTCCCCGTCATCATCGCGGTCCTGCTTTCCCTGCTGTTGAGCACGCCCGTGCGCTGGCTGCGGCAGCGGAAGATCCCCGAACGGTGGGGCGCGGCAATCGTGGTGTTCGGCGCGCTCGGTGTCGCGGCGGGCGCGGGTACGCTGCTCTTTTCGCCAGCCGTCGACTGGGTATCGTCGGCGCCGGCGACCGTCGAAAAGGTCGCATCGAAGATCCGCCTGGTCTTCAAACCGATGGTCGCGCTCCAGCAGTCGGCCGACCGCATGGCCACGGTGACCGCGCCTGCGACGCCGCCCGGCGTAAAGCCTCCGGCACAGGTTCAGCTTCAGGGGCCGGGTCTTTTCGAACGCGTGGGGTTCGAGACCCTGGCCGCGGTGCCCGCCGCGCTCAGCGTCATCTTTCTCACGTATTTTCTGCTGGCGAGCGGACCGCTGTTCCGGCGCAAGCTCGCGCAGGTTCTTCCGGGCCGGCGCGACGTGGCCCACTTCGAGACCATCCTGAGCGAAATCGAGATCGCCACGTCGAAGTTTCTGGCGACCGCGACGATGATCAACACCGGCGTCGGAATCGCCACGGCGCTCGCACTCTGGGCGGTCGGAGTGCCGAACCCGATTCTCTGGGGCGGCGTGGCGGCCGTGCTCAACTTCGTACCGTATCTCGGACCGATCACGACCGCGACCATCATCACGTTCACCTCGTTCGCGAGCTTCGACGATCTCACGCGCGCGCTGGTCGCGCCGGCCTGCTTCGTCGCGATTCACCTCACGGAGAACAACCTCGTCACGCCGATGCTGCTGGGCCGGCGGCTCCCGGTGAACACGGTCGCGATCTTCCTCGGCTTGCTGTTCTTCGCCTGGATCTGGGGAGTTCCGGGTGCCGTGCTCGCCGTGCCGCTCACGGCGGTCGTGAAGATCGCGTGCGATCACATCCCGGGGCTGGTCCATTTCGGCGAGCTGCTCGGGAACTGAGTATGGTGGCGCGTCGTTGGGACCCGCTCGTACTTTCCTTCCTGATATGACATCCACTTCCCCGCTTCGCGCGATGGCCCGCGCGGCGATTGCGTCGCTGATCGCCGGCGCCGCATTCGCCCAGGTGCCCGCAGCGCCGCCCGCAGCGCCGCCGGCACGCGCGGCCGAGCCGGCAGCGGCGTCGTACGTGTCGCAGCGTCTCAACGGAAAGCCGCTCCCGGTGACCGACCGCGTCAGCGACGACAAAGGCGTGCAGTACCTGATCGAGTTCGGCGAGCTGATACTCGGCATCCGGGCGAACCACGAGTTTCGCGCGGCGCTGAAGTACCGCCAGACGCTCGCAGCGAAGGGCGCACGGTTCGGCCAGGATCCGTTGCAGAAGATGATCGTGTACGGAACGTGGGCGGTGGTCGGCACGGAACTGCGATTCGTACCCGATCCAAAGCGCGGCGGCAACGGCCTCCGGATTCTCACCGGCACGTTCAAGGGAAGGGAGATCGACGTGCCCTTCGATTACCGCAACGGGTCGGTTTCGCGGCGCGCAGCGGTGATTCTCATTCGCGACGACCACATCTACTAGACGGCGGACGACAGAGGACCGACGACAGCGGACCGACGACAGAGGACCGACGACAGAGGACCGACGACAGATGACAGACGACGGACGACAGATGACGGTGGACGGAATCGCGTGGAGGCGCCGCAATTGCACGCTGGTCGCGGCGCTGCTCGCAGCGGCCGGCACTGCGCTCTCGGCGCAGACCGGCCCAGCCGATGCGCATTTTGCGCTCGTGCGGCCGCGCTTCGACCCGTCGCACGCAATGGAAACCGTCGCGTTTCTCGACCGGTACGTGCGATGGCCGGGAAACGCGGGATTCGACTCGAGCATCATGCATGTCGCGGCCAAACTCGCGGCGGCGGGATACGTCGAGCGGTCGGCGGCGAAAACTTCCGACCGGCTCACGTATCGCATCGAGCGCTATCCGATGTCGCGCCCCGCGTGGGAGCCGGTCGATGCCTCGGTCGCGATCGTCGGCGCCGGCGGAGCCGGGGGCGCCCGGGGCGCCAGCGACGTACGGACTCCGGTGCTTTCCTTCGCGACGAACCGCAACATGCTCGCGACCAACTCGTTCTCCACTCCCGACGGCGGCGTGAACGCCGAGCTGGTGCGCGTCGCCGCCGTGACGGCCGCCGCGCTCGACTCCGCGCACGTGAAGGGGAAGATCGTGCTGGCCGACGGGCGGCTCGGACAGCTCTTCACGCTCGCGGTGCAGCAACGCGGCGCGATTGGCGTGTTCGCGTACTCGATGCCGAAATACACACAGCCCGAGCGCTACCGCACGTCGATCCAGTTCACCAGCATCGCGTACGACAGCTCGAGCCGAAGCTGGGGAATGCCGATCTCGTTCGCCGCGCGCGTGCAGTTGACGAACGCGCTCGCGTCGGGCCCGGTCATGCTTCACGTCATGACCAAGTCGCGCTTCACGCAGCCCGCCGTGGAACTCGCCATCGTCGCCGAGATTCGCGGAAGCGCGAAACCCGATGAGCGCTGGGTGTGGAGCGCGCACGTGCAGGAGCCGGGCGCGAACGACAATGCCAGCGGCGTCGGTACGCTCCAGGAAATGGCGCGCGTCGCCGCGGATCTCGTGCGGACGGGGAAGGAAGATCCGAAACGCACGCTCACGTTCCTGTGGGGCCAGGAAATCACCGAGACCGACCGGTTCATCAAAGAGGACACGGTGCGCGCCAGGGGCATCCGCTGGGGGATGAGCCTCGACATGGTCGGCGAGGATACGCAGAAGACCGGCGGCACTTTTCTCATCGAGAAGATGCCGGACCCGTCGGCGATCTGGACGCGCGGCGAGGATCATCACACCGAGTGGGGCGGGTCCGTATTGAAGGAAGACCGCATGACGCCGCACTATTTCAACGACTACGTGCTGCAGCGCTGCCTCGACCAGGCGAAAGGCACGGGATGGGTCGTGAAGACGAACCCGTTCGAGGGCGGGAGCGATCACACGCCGTTCCTCAATGCCAGGAAGCCGGGATTGCTCCTCTGGCATTTCACCGACGTGTTCTATCACACGGACGGCGATCGCAAGGAGATGGTCTCGGCGGGCGAGATGAAGAATGCGGGGATCGCGGCGCTCGCGAGCGGCCTGACGATGGCGAGTGCCGACGGCGCCACCGCAAGGGCGATTGTAACGGAACTCGAGCGCGCGGCCCTCGCGCGACTCGAGACCGAGCGCAAACTTTCCGCCGACACGCTCGCGCGTGGTGGCAGTGCGGCGTTCGAGTCGCACATTCTCGAGGTATGGGGCGCGTGGTACCGCGAGGCACTCAGGACGGCGGACGATATCGAGGTGGGCGGGTCGAGTGACGTCACCAAGGCGGCGATCGCGGCGTCGGTGAAGCGCGTGGATGATGCGACACTGAAGGCGATCGCGAATCTCAAATCTCCAACCAATCGACAGCCATGAAACGTTCGACGAAATCTTCGCTGATCGCCCTCGCGGCGCTCATTGCTGCGTGTGAGAAAGCGCCGCCGCCGGCGAAGGCACCCGAGACTCCGGCGGAGAAGGCCTGGGCGGCCGCCGCAGCCGCGGTTCCGGCGCCGCCGACTGCGGCGATCCTGCATCCTGATGCGGCGACGCTCGCGGCGGCAGGTCCCGACAGCTTCATCGTCCATACGGTGACGTCGCGCGGTGATTTCGACATGATCGTACACCGCAAATGGGCGCCGAAAGGGTCCGACCGGCTGTACTATCTCGTGTCGAACGGCTTCTTCGACGGCGCCCGTTTCTTTCGCGTGCTCGACGGATTCATGGCGCAGTTCGGCGTTTCGGGCGACACCACCGTCTCACGAGTATGGCGCGACCTGCACCTCACCGACGATCCCGTCACGCAGAGCAACACGCGCGGAAGGCTCACCTTCGCCACCGCCGGACCCAACACGCGCACGACGCAGCTGTTCATCAACTTCGGCAACAACGCGCAGCTCGATAAAACGGGATTCTCTCCGATCGGCGAGGTCAGCAACGGCATGAACGTCGTGGACTCGCTGTACAGCGGCTACGGCGAGGGAAACGAGGGCGGAGGGCGCGGACCGGCACAGGGAAGGCTCGGCATGGAGGGAAACGCGTATCTCAAGAAAGATTTTCCGAAGCTCGATTTCATCGTGACCGCACGCATCGCACAGGAGTGGAAGAAGAACAAGTAGCCTTCACCGCCTTGGAGCCGGAGCGGCGCCCTACATGACATCGACTCACCACACGCTGGCGGCGGCCAGGTGGCGCATCGCGATCGTGCTCGGCGTGATCGCCGTGGTCCTCGGCATCGTGTTCAAGGGGCAGAACGTGGCCTTCATGGTGAGCCTCGCGTTCGCCATCGCGGCGAGCGCGAACTTCCCCGCCCTGGTGCTCTCGATCTTCTGGCGGCGCTGCACCACGCAAGGCGCCGTCGCGAGCATGGTCGCAGGCACCGTCGGAACGCTGCTGCTCATCTGGCTCTCGCCGGTCATCCAGGTGGACATCCTGAAGCACACCTCTGCGTGGTTCCCCCTGAAGAACCCCGCAGTGCTGACCATTCCCGGCTCTTTCCTCATCGGGATCCTCGTGTCGCTCTTCACGTCCGACGAAAAGGCGGTCGCCGGCTACGACGGCAGCCTGCGCGACATGATCGACGGCGCCCGCGCCGCCTAGTGTTCGTCTGCCGTCTGCCGTCTGCCGTCTAATCAGTTGAATACACGGAGGTTCGTGATGCACCGTCCCCTTCTCCGCCCGTCGCGCGCGCTGCTGATCGCGGCGGCCGCGTTTTCGTTCGCGGTTCCCGCCTCCGCGCAGCCGTCGCGAGCCGCCGCGCAAAAGGCCGCGCTGGAACGCGCGTCGCAGATCAACGAGCTCGACGCGTTCGTCGCGAAGGGCGTGAAGGACTGGGGCATTCCCGGCCTCTCCGTCTCGATCGTGAAGAACGACAGCGTGATCTTCGCGCGCGGATACGGCGTGCGCACGCTCGCCGGCGCCGGCGCGGTGGACGACCAGACGCTCTTCGGCATCATGTCCACCACCAAGGCGTTCACCGCGATGGCCATCGCCATGCTCGTCGACGAGCACAAGCTCGCGTGGAACGACCCCGTCACGAAATGGCTTCCGCAGCTCGAGTTCCCCGACGTTCTCCAGTCGCGCGAGCTGACCGTGAAGGACCTGCTCACGCATAACACCGGGCTCGGCGGCGCCGACCTGCTCTGGACGCGCGGCGACCTGTCGCGCGACGAAATCCTGCGCCGTGTGCGGTTCCTCACGCCGGCCTATTCGATGCGCAACGGGTTCGTCTATCAGAACGTCATGTACGGCGCCGCGGGCGAGGTGGTCGCGCGGGCGTCGGGGATCTCGTGGGAGGACTTCATCCGGACGCGGATCTTCCAGCCGCTTGGCATGACCCGATCGTATCCCACGCTCGGCATCATGCGCGCGGCGCACGATGCGAACGTTTCCTCGCCGCATTTCAGGATCCGCGACACGGTTCGCGTCATCGACGATGAACCGGCAGATCCGATCGAGTCCGCAGGAGCGATCTGGTCCACGGCGAGCGATATGGCGAAGTGGATGCGCTTCCTCCTCGACAGCGGCCGCGTGAGCGGCACGCGGCTCGTGAGCGAGCGCAACTTTCACGAACTGTTCAAGCCGCAGGTGGTCGGTCCGCCGAACGGCTTCTATCCCACGTCACGGATCATCAAGCCGCACTGGGAGACGTACGGACTCGGCTTTTTCGAGGAGGATTTCCGCGGCCGCTTCGTGGCGTACCACACGGGCAGCCTCGCCGGCCGCACGGCGATCATCGGGCTCATGCCCGACGAGCGCGTGGGCGTGTACGTCTTCGGAAATATCGACCACGCCGAGTTCCGGCACGCGCTCATGTACAAGGCGTTCGATCTCTTCGCGGGAACCAACGGTCAGCCCGCGCGCGACTGGAGCGCGGAGTTTCTCACGCTCTACGGCGACGCCGAGAAGCGCGCGCAGACCGCGCGTGCGGCGCAGGACGCGCTGCGCGTGACGGGAACGCATCCGTCGCTCGCGCTCGAGAAGTACGCCGGCACCTACACGCATCCGGCGTGGGGCGACCTGGTGCTGAAGATGGACAACGGCGCGCTGCGGATGACGCTCGGCACCGGCGCCGACAACACCGGGCTGCTCGAACACTGGAACTACGACACCTTCCGGGTGAGACTGGGCGACGGCCGCGGCGGGAGCAATGCACTCACGTTCGCGCTCGATCCGGCCGGGAATGTCGCCTCGGTGATGCTCGACGGCAGCGCGCAATACGTGTTCACGCGGCGGTAGGCGCTCTAGTCTTCCTGCCCGGTGCGCGCGTGCACGTGCGCCCGGTGGTGCCGCCGCTTCGCCGCGGCGGCGCGCCGACGCACTTCAGCCTGTGAGAGCGGAGCGAGAATCGTCCCGCGGCAGCTCTTGGCCCCGCAGCGACACCCGTAAAGGCCGGTCTCGTCCTCCTCCGTCTCCGATCCGTCTCGAGTGTATGCGTAGTCGTACGTGAGTTCGGTGCCGGTCTTGATCGGCTTGGCCGCGTCGATGAACACGCGCCCGCCCTCGATGACCGACTCGCAGTTCGGATCGCACGAGTGATTGATGAAGCGCGCCTCATTCCCGTTCACGGTCGCGTCGATCACCACCTTTCGGCTCACGGTGAACAGGAAGGTGTGGTGCAGCCCTCCCTTGTGATCATCGTAACGCGCGTCGGCCACGGCGTGCGAAACGCGCTCACCGAGGTACTCCACGATCCGCTCGCCCTTGGTTATGGGGCGCACCGCGAATGCGCCCCGCCCCGCGATCTTCGACCCGCGAACGGCGAACGGCAGGATCTGCCCTGCACCTGTTTTCGTCTTCCGGGCTACTGGGTTCCGTGCTTCCGGCTTCATTTTACTGCGCGCCATCCGATCTCCATCCCGAAGTAATAGTTGCGAAGCGGAGCCGGCTCGATCGTCCGTCCGGCCGCTCCGTTGATCGTCACCGATCCGATATAAGCCTGGTTCAGCAGGTTGTTGACGGCGGCGTACGGCTGCAGGCGGACGCTGCCGACCTCCGCGGTCCACGTCGCGCGCACGTTGAGGTCGCCGTTTCCCCAGCTCGAGATGAGCTGCGTGTTCTGGTCGTCGGCGTACATCGAAGAACTCCACGTTTCGTCGGCATCCAGGGTCCAGCGATTCCAGTGCGTTCGAAGTCCGAGTCGCACGAAATGATCCGGAACCCCAGAGAGTTTCTTGCCGTTCAGCGTGTCCATCACGGCGCCGACCGGAAATATGTAACGCACGAACCGGTACTTCGCCTCCGTCCAGGCGAGGTTGAGATTCGCCCAGTTCGCCACGCGCGCTGCGAGTCCGAATTCCAGGCCGTCGTTGCGTATCCGTCCTGCGTTCCGGTAGTACGCGGACGAGCCGGACTGCAGATACTGGATGATCGCGTTGTCCTCGATCAGCCGGAACATGCTCACGGTGTATGTCACGTCCGCGCCGAGGCTCCCGCGCGCGCCGGCCTCGATGGTGCGGATCTGCGCCGGTCCGAGATCCGGGTTGAACCCGCCGGTGCCGTCCGGCTTCACGTCGAGCTCGGTCGTCGTCGGCGTTTCGAACGCGGTGGACCAGCTCGCGTACGGCGTGAACGCGTCCGACACCACGTACGACGCGCCCACGTGCCCTGTGGTCGCGGTCATCGCGCGCGAACCGCTGTTGTCGAGGTGGTCGCCGAAGAAGTGATCCTGCACCGTGAACGTGGTCCGGTCCCAGCGGGCGCCGGCGCTGAGCGAAAGCTTCGCCACGGGCGACCATTCGATATCGGCGAAGGGACCAACCGACCCCACACTTTCACTCTGGTTCAAATAGAGCGTGTCGGTTGCGGCGTTCGGGTGCCCGCCGGTCGCGCGGGAGTTGCGGCGGATGTCCAGCGACCGCTCGATGTCGATCCCCGTCGCCAGGCGCGGCGCGTTCTCGCACGCGCACAGCGGATGCGACGCATCGATCCGCGCGCCCGTCACCCAGCGATTGAGCGTCGAATACGTCCCGACGGTCGCGCCCGCCGTGCCCGGCGGCGACGTCGCGAGCGGGTTGTCGACGAAGCGCCGCACCACGTACGCCGTCGCCGAGTAGCTGCCGCCATCGCCCGCGCTGTGCTGCAGCCGCGCCGAGAACTGATTCTGCGAGATCGCCTTGCTCGCGTCGCGCCTGATGTTCGTCGCCGATGCCGAATCGCGGTTCGCCGCGTACTCGGCGGCGGTGAGCGCGCCGGGGTTGAGCGCGGTCGGCATCTCCGTCGCGAACGCGCGAAGCGAAAGCGACGTGCCCGGCGTGAACCCGTAGTCGAGCGCGCCGTTGAGCTGTTTGAGGTCGGCGTTGCTGAATTGGCGGAACCCGTCCACGGTCGTGCGTGACGCCGAGAGCGAGCCCACGAGCGAGCCGTCGCGGCCCGACGTGCGCGACTGCCACTTCGTGGTGCCGAACGATCCGCTCTCGATGCGCAGCGTCTGGTCGAGCGGATCCGGCGCCGACATGTCCGTGGTGAAGGAGATCACGCCGCCCGAGCCGTTTCCGTAGAGCGACGACGCGGAACCGCGCAGCACCTCCACGCGCGAGACGTCGCCAAGCTCCAGGTTGTTCAGCTGGTTCTGCCCGTCGGGGAGCGACTGCGGAACGCCGTCGATCAGGACCTTCACGCCGCGAATGCCGAAGTTCGCGCGCGAACCCGCGCCGCGAATCGAGAGGCGCTGGTCGAGCGAGTAGTTGTAGCGGTTGTCGACGTACACGCCGGGAATGTTGTTGAGCGCCTCGTCGATGCCGAGCGTCGCCTGCCCCGCCTGGATGTCCGACTTGTCCTGCATTCCCACGGCCCAGGGTGCCCGCTGCGCCGTTTGATCGGTGCGCGTCACCGACACGTGCACGCGGGAGAGAGCCTGGGCCGTGGAATCGCGCTGCGCGCGAACGGAATCGCGCTGCGCCGCGCGCACGGAGTCGGCGCGCGCGGATCCCGATGATGCCTGCGCGTGCGCCGACGTCCCGAGCGGCGCCGCGAGCGCCGCCGCCACGAGGATCGCGCCCGCCGCTCCGCCGAATCCGTTCCTGATCGCCTGTGCGACGCGCGCACTCCACGGCAGCCGCGACTCGTGCTTCAGCACTTCACGCGTGACCCGGCGCCACTCCGCCTGCATTTCCGAGGCGTCCACGAATCGCTGGTCGGGATCCGCCGCGAGCCCTTTGCGCAGCCAGCTCGCGAGCTCGGGATGGAAGCGTGAGAGGTCCGCGCTGCCCGCGAGCTGCTGCGCCAGGATCGCGCGCCCATCCTCGCCCACGAACGGCGCCGCGCCGGTCAGCGCGAAGTAGACGATCGCCGCCACCGCGAACAGGTCTGCCGCGACTCCCTGCGGTTCGCCGAGCAGCTGTTCCGGCGGCGCGAACGCCGGCGTGCCGCTCGACCCCGCCCACTCCTCGCCCATCGCGTTCGCGATGCCGAAGTCCGCGATGCGCCAGCGGCGATAGCGGTCGATCAACAAGTTCTCCGGCTTCAGGTCGCGATGAATGATCCCGTTCTCGTGCGCGGCGTGGAGACCGTCGAGAATGAGGTCGATCTGCGGCGCGACTTCCGCGAGCGGCCGCGGACCCATGCGCCGCACGAGATCCGCCACGGAGCCCTCGTCCTCGAGCTCCATCACGTACCAGTGCACATCTCCTTTGGAGTCCCAATCGTATATGGGGACGATCGCCGGGTGCTGCAGCCGTGCGGCCATCTGCGCCTCGCGACGGAACCGTGCAACCGCGGCGTCGCTCTTCGCCACCGATGGATGCAGCACCTTCATCGCCACTTCGCGCTGCAGCGAGAGATCGCGCACGCGCCAGACCGTTCCGAACGTGCCGGACCCGAGCGACGACAGCACCTCGAAGTCGTCGCCGGTGGCCCAGCGCAGGCGGTCCTCCTCGCTCACCGCCTTGTATTCACCCGACGCGATGTCCACGCCGGAGAGGGCGGGCGTTCCGGATCCCGAAATCTTTTCAACCGCGCGCAGCAGCGACGCAACCGAGTGAAAGCGGTCGTCCGGGTTCGCGGTCAGCGCACGGTCGAGCAGCTCGGCGACGTTCGCCGGGCAATCGGGGCGCACCCAGCGGAGCGGCGGGATCTCGTCGCGCGGCGGCAGTTCACCCGTGAGGATCGCGAAGCAGGACGCGGCGAGCTGCCACTGATCGCTCGCTGGCGTCGGACGCCATTCGCCTGCCGCCCACTCGCGCGGCGGCGGCGTGAAGAGCGGGTCCGGCCGGACACCCGGCGGAATTTCCGACGACGGCAGCGCCCACTGCCACCCGAGAATCCATACGCGGCCGGTGGGTGTCACGTAGATCGTGTCGGGCGAAAGCGCGCCGTGCGTCTGGCCGGCGTCGTGCAGGTAGGCGACGGCCGAACCCGCCGCGCGCAGCACGCGCAGCATGTACGGGATCGTCTCGATGCCGAGCCGGCGGATGCGCGCACCAACCGTTTCGCCGACGATCCATCTCCGGAGGTATCCCGGCCCGCGGCGCGACCCGGCGCTCTGCGTCCAGAAGTGATACGTCGTGGGAATCGCCGGATGGTTGCGGTGCGCGAGCGAACGCGCCTCGTCGAACAGCCAGGTCGCGTGCGCGGGATCCGGCACCGTGACGAGCGCGAGCGAGCGGCCGAGCGCGTCGATGATCTCCTGCGCGTGCCGGTGGTTGGCGTAGTAGCCCTGATCGCCCCAGATCCAGCCGGGCGGGAGCTGCCATCCGTCGAGGTGCGGCGGAATCCCGGTGGTGCGTCTGACTGGAATGGTTTCGGCGCTCGGCATGTCGCTGGAAAACTGTCAGATGGCGGGCGCCGGAACCAGTGCGATGCGGACGGTCGTGCCTTCGGCTGGAGCGCTCTCGATGCTGATCGTGCCTCCCCACCCCTCGATCATGCGCCGGCTGATGGCGAGTCCGAGCCCGCTGCCGCTGGTCCGCGTGGAGAAGTGCGGCTCGAAGATCCGGGGCATGACGTCGCCGGCGATCCCGTGTCCGTCGTCGCGCACCGAGACCTGGACCGTCTCACCGGCCGCCGACAGCGTGACGTGTACGTTACGGGCGTTCGCGAGGCGGGCGTTTTCCAGCAGGTTGAGCAGCACCTCGCGAAGTTCCGTCCGGCCCGCCAGCACCAGCACAGGCGACCCGGCTCCCTCGGCGTGCCAGCGCACTTCCTCGCCGCCGAGCTGTTCGAGGCGCATGACATCGTTCAGCACCTGGGCGACGTCCACCGGCACCGCCGCGGCACGGTCATCCGGCGCGGTGCCGTAGCGGCTGAACGCACGCGCGATCTCGTCGAGCCGGTCGATCTCGGAAAGCACGCGTGAGACGTTCTCCTCGAGCACCAGGTCGAAGTCCACGTTCGGGTCGTGGCGCGCGCGGCGCAGGTGCTGCATGCCGAGCCGCATCGGCGTGAGCGGGTTCTTGATTTCGTGCGCGACCTGCCGCGCCATCTCGCCCCAGGCGAGCACGCGCTGCGCGTGCGCTTCCTGCTCGCGCCCGGCCTCGATGTCGTGCGCCATCTGCCGGAAGGCGGTGAACACCGGCTGGAATTCCACCGGCGGATCGCTCGAGAGCCGCGGCTCCCGCTCGCCGGCGGCGAGCGCCAGCGCACCCTCCTGCAGCGTGCGAATCGGCCGCGAGAACTGGCGGGCGGCGAGTCCGGAAAGCCAGAGCGCCGCGAGCGCGCCGAGCGCCGCCGCGAAAAGCACCAGGATGCCGAGGTCGCGCCGTCGCTGGTCGAGCGCGAGATCGTCCGTGCGCGCCGGCGCGGCGAGGACGAATCGCACGGGGGATGCGTCGGCGCTGGCCGCGCGGAATCCGAACAGCATCGGCTCGGAACCAACCAGCTCCTCGCTGCTGGCCGTGATGTCGTCGCGCTCCTCGAGCGCGAGCGCGGTGGACCGCGGCAGGAGACGGCCGAGCGGCGCGAGCGCGTCGAGGACCGTGTCGCTCGAGGCCAGCAGGATGCCGTCGGCATAGAGGAAGAGCGGCGTTTGGAATTTCGCGGCGATGTCCGAGAGCTTGGCACTGTCGGTGTAGACCGCCACGCCGCGCAGCGTCTCGCGCACGAGGAGATCGCGCGCCTGGTCGTCGTCGCTCCGCAGGCGCTGGTAACTCCAGGCCGCGAACGCGCCCGCGGGGATCACGAAGAACGCGAAGAGCGCGAGCGTGAGCTGCGTGCGGTAGCTGCGCAGCCAGCGGCGGCGCTGCATGCGCAGCCAGCGGCCGAACGCGCCGTCGGCGATCACGAGCAGCAACCAGAGCGAGAAGAGCGCGAAGAGATCGAGGATCACCACCAGCGATCCGCGCATGATCAGCTGGTTGAAGCTCCGCAGTTGCACGCCGGCGTGCACGTTGTAGAACCCGCCCTTGGTGTCGGGCAGGAACCAGTCACCGTGCAGCTCGTCGCCGTGCCGTTCCCACTGCGCTTCGTTCGTGATGAGCGCGTTGTGCCGGATGCCACCCGGCGTCAGCGTATACGGCGGATCGGTGGTCGGCGTCGAGCCCAATCCCATGAGCGCCCCGAACGGGTCGCGGGCGAGGAGCCGCGTGCGCGGCGCCACCACGACGGTCGTCACCGACCGGTCCTCATGCGGCACCGACAGCACGAGGTGCAATCCCGGCGTCCCAGGCACCTTGCTGAAGATCGCATGCGTGGAATCCGCCGCCTGCCGCGCGAAGTATTCGATTCCGGCCGTCTTCTCGGTCTTCCCGACGAGCAGATTCGCCATCGGCGCACCCAACGGACTCCAGCTCGTGAGCTCGACCGGATAGTCGCCGCTCGCGAGATCCGACTCGGCGAACCGCGCGAGCAGCTCCGAGCGGCTCGCGGGGGCGTGCGCGACGTCGAGCTGCGCGGTGAAGCGCTTCAGGAGCGTTGCCGCGGAACTGTCGAGCATGTTGAGGCTCGCCACGTCGTGTTCGGCGAGCAGCACGCGCGAGTGCACCGACTGTCCCCACACAAGCGTCACGGCGCCGCACGCCGCGACGATCGCCACGGGAAGGACCGATCCGCGCGCGCGCCGGGCGAACGCGAGCGCGCCGATCGCCACCACCCAGAGCGCGGGATACCACGGCGGATACCCGCCCGGCGCGTCCATGAGTGCGGGAGCGAGCAGCGATGCCGCCGCGGCGACGCCGGGCGCGATCCAGAGCGGAATCCCCTTGCGCTCGCCGAGCGCGGCCTGCCCCGCGGTGGCGCCCGCCATCAGCACCGAGACCGACGCGAGAAAGAGCGTCGATTCCCATGCGAGCCACATGGCGGTCGACACACCGGCTTCCGGGAACTGGATGCCGCGCGCGAGATCGCGGAGCAGGAACGGGCCGACGCCCGCGATGATAGCGACTGCGACAATCGCCTGCGCACGCGACCGCGTGCCGACGCGCGCGCGCAGCGCGGCGAGCATGCCGAGCAGCACGAGCGAGCAGGTGAGCGCGAGCGCTCCAACGCTGCCCGTGAACGGGCCGCCGTTGGCCACGTAGAAGTAGGTCGGATCGAACAGCGACGACGCGTTCGAGAATCGCGCGAGGGGCACGAGCGCCACGACCGCCAGCGCCACCGCGAGCGCGGCGAGCCGGCGCGTGACGCCGTCCCGATGGCGCCACGTCGCCGCGAGGAAGAAGAGCGCGGCGATCGCAAGGGCAATGCCGCCGCGCGTCCGGCCCCGCTCGCGGGCGGCATCGGCCAGCAGCTCTCCGGCGGGCGCAACCGCTCGAACGCCCATCACCGGCACTCCGGCGGCGCGCACGACCGTCAGCGTGTCGCGGTCGGCGTCCGCTGCAGACCCGTAGCCGAATCGCTGTACCCCGTACGCGAGAGTCAGCGGTTCGTCGAAGGCGGAAGCAAGCACGTCGCCGGGACGATCGGCGTGCACGAGCACCTCGGCGACGGCGCGGTCGCTGCCGCGTCCGGCAATCGCATAGAGCGCGAGGTAGAACGGCGTCGACCAGGCGCCGACCGGCCCCGCGAGGGAATCGAGCGGTGTCATGAGCCGTCCCGACCACGCGAACGGCGCACCGCCGCGGATCAGCACGACCGAGCGCGATTCCGACGATCCGCGCAGCCTGTCGAGGTCGGCGAACGCGCGCCGCGGGTCGGCGTGCGCATCGAGCGCCTGGACCGCCAGCCGCTGGAGCGCGGCGGTTTCCACCTCGAGCGCCGCGGCCATCGCGGCCGTGCCACGTGCGGCGACTGCGGTGCGGGCCGCGTTTGGATTCGCGGCGAACGAGGCACGCGAGCGCTCCGTCATCGCGACGAGCACGACGAACGCCGCCGCCGACACGGCGAATCCGATGCGATTCCACGCCCGGTCGCCGCCCAGGGTGAGCGCGACGCTCAGCGCCGTGGTCAGCCCGCATGCGATCAACGTTCCGGTCGCGGGCGCTCGCAGCCAGAGGGCCGCGCTCAGCACGGTTGCCGTCGCGGCCACCGTCCACCAGAGGCCGGGACGAGGGTTCACAATGGGATAATACCCCGACAAACGGCGACGGGCGACGGGTGAGGGTGCCAAGACGGCGACGAGCGACGCTGTTCGTACCGTCGCCCCTCACCCATCACCCGTCGCCGTAGGTCCGGTGTATCTTTATGAGGATGCGACCGATCCTCCTTCTCGCGCTCGCGGCCTGCCTCGCCGCGACCGCCCGCGCCCAAGTGATCTCCCTCGACGAGGGGAGCTTTACGGTCATGCGGGCGGGCGAACGTGTCGGCCGTGAGGACTTCTCGATTCGCAGTTCGCCGTCCGAAAGGGGTCGCGTGCTCGTCGCGCACGGCGTCGTCGCGATCGGATCCCGGCGTATCGAGCCGAAGCTGAACGCGGACACCAACGGCGCCGTGCACAAATACGAGACCGAGGTGCGCGAAAATGGACGGACCGCCCTGACATATAGCGGCAAGCTTGTCCGCGACCACTACCAGGCCCGCTCCACCAGGCCGGAGGGCGAGTCGTCCCGCGAATTCCGTCTTCCGCCGGGAACCGTGGCCGTCGAGGACGACGTCCTCCACCAGCTCTGGTTCATCGCTCGGCGCGGTCCGGGGGCCACGGTCTCGGTGCTCTCGCCGCTGCGCAACGTGGTCGAGACGGTGCGTGTCGAACTCGTCGGCAGCGAGGCCCTCACGATCGACGGCCACGACCTCGAGGCGCGTCATCTGCGGCTGCGCACCGAGGGATCCGGGGTCACGAGGGACGTGTGGGTCGACGCGGCCGGCCGGTTGCTGAAAGTGGTGATTCCGGCGACCAAGATCGTCGCGGTCCGCGACGAATCACCACGCTGATCACCCTCGCTGAAACCCCGTGGACCGGTCTCGCGTACGGCCACTTGAAGAAACACGTACCCCACCCAGGATCAATACAAAGATGCGAAAGCTGTGGTGTGCTCTTCTCCTCTTGGCTACGGCCTTGCCCGCCGCCGGCCAGGGCGCCGTCGGGCCGACCCTCTCGCTCGACGACGCGCTTTCGCTCGCCAAGGCGAACAATCCGACGTACCTGCAGTCGGGCAACGGACGCCGGCGCGCCGACGCAAGCCTGCGCACCGCGCGGGGATCCTTTCTTCCCGGCGCGAGCACGAACCTCAACACCGGCTACCGTCAGGGTAAGCCGCAGTTCTTCCAGGGTGTCGAGTTCGGTTCGAACTCCGACCTGCTCTCGTCGAATTGGGGCCTGAACATTTCGGCCGGCCTGAGCGCGAGTTCGTTCTCCACACTGAAGGCGGCCCGTTCGAATGTCATGGCGTCGGAATCCGACGTGGTCAGCGCCGAGCAGAACCTCCGCTTCGCGGTGACCAGCCAGTACTTCCTCGTGCTCGAGGATCAGGCGCAGACGCGGTTGCAGGACACGCTCGTCGTCTTCAACCGACTGCAGCTCGATCTCGCCCGGGCGAAGGCCGGCGTAGGCTCGGCCACGTCGCTCGATGTGAAGCGGGCCGAAGTCGCGCTCGGCACGCAGCAGGTGGCGGCCCTTCGCGCCCGCAATCTTGCGGATGTCGACCTGCTCCGGCTCTTCCAGAACATCGGGATTCCGCCGCAGACGAACGTCCGCCTCACGACGATACCCGTGGTGACCGAGCCCACGTTCGACCTGAACCAGCTGCTCGCCATGGCCATGCAGTCGAATCCCGTGTTGAAGTCCCTGGCGGCGAGAATCGAAGCGGCCCGCCAGAATTACAACGGTGCGCGCGGACAGTACATCCCGTCGCTGAACTTCTCCGCGAACATCGGCGGGTCGTCGCAGCAATACACGGACCAGAACTACCTCGTCACCCAGGCGCAGACGCAGCTCGCCTCTTCGCAGGCCCAGTGCTATTCCTCGGACTCGCTGCGCCGCGGCGCGGGACTCCCGGGGCTGAGCTACTGCGGCAGCTACGTGCTCACGAGCGCGCAGGCGCAGCAGCTCCGCGCGTCGAACCAGAATTTCCCGTTCAAGTTCGTCTCGAACCCGTACACGTTGTCGCTGGGTCTGTCGCTCCCGTTGTTCAACGGCTTCCAGCGCGAGCAGACGATCGAATCGGCGGCGGCGGACCAGAGCGACGCGCAGTACAACCTGAAGGCGCAGCAGCTCAAGCTCACCGCCGACATCCAGTCGGCGCATGTCACGCTGATCGCGGACTTCCAGGCGCTCAAGTTGCAGGAGTCGAACTCGGTGGCCGCGCGCGAGGCGCTGCAGCTCGCCGAAGAACGGTACCGCGTCGGCCTCAACAGCCTGGTCGACCTGCAGCAGGCGCGCAGCGACTACGAGACCGCGGAAGCCGGCAGGATCTACGCGGCATTTGAATTCCATCGGGCGTTCGCGGCGCTGGAAAGCGCCGTCGGCCGCTCCCTTCGCTAACCGGGGATCGTCATGAGCAAGGGGATGAAATACGGGATCTTGGGCGTCGCGGTCCTCGCCTTGGGAGGCGTGATCGCCGTGACGGCCGCCAGGAAGAACAAGAAGCCCACCGAAGTGCGCATCGAGGGCGTGCAGAAGCGCGATCTCGTCGCCTCGGTGACCGCCAGCGGCCAGGTGGCGCCGCACACCAAGGCCGATCTGTCAGCCGACGTCTCGGGCCGCATTGTCAAGCTCACGGTCAAGGAGGGCGACTGGGTGAAGGAGGGCGACTTCCTCCTCCAGATCGACCCGCAGTCGTTCCAGGCCAACGTGCAGCGCACCGAGGCCCAGGTCGCCAACGCGAAGGCGTCCGAGACGCAGGCTCTCGCGAGCCTGACGCAGGCCCAGGCCAACTACCGTCGCTCATCCGACATCCGGAAGAGCAACCCGAATCTCATGTCCGATGACCAGATGGAGCAGCTCAAGACGGCGGTCGAGGTGAACACGGCGCTGTACGACGCCTCCAAGCACAACACCGAGATGGCCGTCGCCGGCGTCACCGACGCGAAGGTCTCGCTCGCAAAGACGACCATCCGCGCCCCGATGAGCGGCCGCGTGACCCGCCTCATCGTACAGAACGGCGAAACGGCGATCCAGGGCACATTCAACAAGGACGCTGCAACCCTTCTCACGATTTCGGACATGAGCGTCCTGGAGACCAAGGTGAAGGTCGACGAGACCGATGTGTCACGAATCGCGCTCGGCGACTCCGCCATCGTCCAGCTCGACGCCTTCCCCGACACCACGTTCCTCGGCAAGGTCGTCGAGATCTCGAACAGCTCGGTCAAGGGAACGACGACGACGACGGGCGACCAGGCGATCGACTACGAAGTGACCATCCGCCTCCTGAACCCCCCGAAGGACACCAAGCCGGATTTCTCGGCGACGGCCAAGATCATCACGGACGCCCGCACGCAGGTGCTCTCGATCCCGATCATCGCGCTGACGGTCCGCGAGAACGAGGCGCTCACCAAGACGGATACGGCCCAGCGCCCGGGGAGCAAGACGTCGAACGGCAAGCAGGTGGGCAAGAAGGACGTGGAGGGCGTCTTCGTGGTCGGTGCGGACAACAAAGTCACGTTCAAGCCCGTAAAGGTAGGGATTGCAGGTGAGAAACACTTCGAGGTACTGTCCGGTCTCAAGGAAGGCGACAAGATCGTGGGCGGCACCTATCAGGCAATCCGCGACCTCAAAGACGGCACGCTTGTGCGTGATATGAAGCAGCCCGACACGAAGGCCACTGGGAGCACGAAGCCGTGAGTCCACAAACCGATGATATAGCCCTCAGCACCACCGCAGAGCGGAAGGTCGTCGTACAGTCTGCCGGCGCCCAGCCCGGCAAGGACTGGGTGATCGTCACGCGGGGGCTGAAGCGCGAATACGACATGGGCGGCGAAGTCGTCCGCGCCCTCCAGGGCGTGGACCTCGCCATCCGCAAGAACGAGTACGTGGCCATCATGGGTCCGTCGGGATCGGGCAAGTCGACCCTGATGAACCTCATCGGCTGCCTCGACACGCCCAACGGCGGCGAGTACTGGCTGAGCGGCCAGCTCGTCTCGACCATGAAGGACGACGAACTCGCCCGCGTGCGCAACAAGGAGATCGGGTTCGTCTTCCAGACGTTCAACCTGCTCCCGCGCGCCAGCGCGCTCCATAACGTGGAGTTGCCGCTCGTGTATGCGGGCGTCGGATCGGCCGAGCGCAAGGAGCGCGCGATGGAGGCGCTCACCAAGGTGCAGCTCGCCGACCGCGCCTCGCACCGTCCCAACGAGCTCTCCGGCGGCCAGCGCCAGCGCGTGGCGATCGCCCGCGCACTCGTGAACCGCCCGGCGATCCTGCTTGCCGACGAGCCCACCGGCAACCTCGACTCGACGACGTCGGAAGAGATCATGCGCGTCTTCGAGAACCTGGCGAGCACCGGGCAGACGGTGATCATGGTGACGCACGAGCCGGACATCGCCGCGCACGCCCGCCGCGTGATAGTGCTGCGCGACGGCAAGATCGCGAGCGACGAGCGCAACCAGAAGGTCACGTCGAGCCTCGGGCTGTAGCCGCGGCATAAAGGGCCGCGATGCCCTTTTTCGAATCGGTCGCGCTCGCACTGAACACGATCCGGGTGCAGAAGCTGAAGAGCTTCTTCACGCTGCTCGGCGTCATGATCGGCGTGATGTTCCTCATCGCGGTCGTCTCGATCGTGCAGGGGATGAGCAACTACGTCGAGAACGATTTCGCCGCGAAGATCATCGGCGTGAACACGTTCACGTTCCGGCGCCGTCCCAACTTCAACCCGAACACCACCGACGATCAGTGGCGTGAGTTCCAGCGCCGCCCGCGCATCTACGCGGCCGACGCGGAACTCGTGCGCTCCGTGCTTCCCACGGGCAACAAGGCCGCGATCGTCAACCAGAACTTCCTCTACGCCTCGTCGAAGCTGTCGCGCCCGCGCCAGGTGCAGGCCATCGCGACCGAGGCCGCGTACTTCGACATCAAGAAACTGGTCGTCGAGAGCGGGCGCGCCTTCAGCTCCCAGGAAGTCGGCGCCGGCGCGAAGGTCATCGTCATCGGCACGGACATCGCCGACCACCTGTTCAACGGGCTCGACCCGCTCGGGCGCGAGGTGCGCATCGGCGGCATGCCCTACACGGTGATCGGCGTGCTGGAAAAACAGGGCAGCGTGTTCGGCTTCTCGCTCGACCGCATGGCCATCGTGCCGTGGACCACGCCGGTGAGCCGCCTCATCCAGCCGAAGGGCGACCTGCAGTCGATGATCGTGCAGGGCAGCTCGCGCGAGGAGATGCAGGACGGCATCGAGAACGCGCGCGAAGCAATGCGCGGCTCGCGGCATCTCGCGCCGGGCAGGCCCGACAACTTCGCGCTGGAAACGGAAGACTCGGCGCTCGCCTTCTTCGATGGGCTCAAGCGACAGATGATCGTGTTCGGCACCGCGCTCCCCGCGATCGGCCTCGTCGTGGGCGCCATGGTGATCATGAACATCATGCTCGTCGCCGTGGCGGAGCGCACGCGGGAGATCGGCATTCGCAAGGCGCTCGGCGCCCGGCGCATCGACATCCTCTCGCAGTTTCTCATCGAGGCATCCACGCTGAGCGTCGTCGGCGCCGGCATCGGCATCGCCCTCGGCCTGCTGGCGGCGAAGATCGTCTCCTGGCTCACGCCGCTGCCCGCGGCGGTCGCACCGTGGTCCATCCTGATGGCGCTCGTGCTCGGTGCGGGCGTGGGTATCGTGGCCGGAGTGTATCCGGCCTCCCGCGCGGCGCGGCTCGATCCCATCGCGGCGCTGAGGCAGGAATGAGGCAGCAGCCATGAAGTTCTTCGCGCGGATCTCCATGGCGCTCGAGGGCGTGACCATCGCCTTCGAGGCGATCCGCGGCAACAAAGTGCGCGCCGCGCTCACGATTTCCGGGGTCGCCGTCGGCGTGTTCGTGGTGGTCACGATGGCCGCCGCCGTGCACGGCATTCGCGAGAGCTTCCAGAAGGATCTCGACGAGTTCGGCGCGACCACGTTCCAGATCAACCGCCGCGACCCGGGCAACAATCAGTGCAACAGCCCGGACGATCCCTGCCCCGACCGGAAGAATCCCCCGGTCTCGCTCGACGAGCTGCACGCCATCCAGGACCTTCCGGAGGTGGCGTACGCCGTCGCGCGAATCGGAAACCAGGGCACGATGATCTACCGCGATCATCAACTGAAGTCCGTGGGCTTCGACGCATACACGTCCGACTGGATCCGCACCGACCGCGCCGACATCTCGCCGGGCCGCAGTTTCACCGAGTCGGAGGACCAGAGCGCGGCTCCGCTGATCATCGTCAACGACACGCTGAAGTCGCAGCTCTTCGGCGACTCCGATCCGCTCGGCAAGGAGATCACGCTCGAGGGCAAGCCGTTCACCGTGATCGGCGTGTTCCACACGAAGGCGGGCTTCCTCAAGACGCTGAACGGCACCGGCCCGGACAACCCCCGCGCGATCATCCCGATGATGACGGCGTGGCGGCACCTCAGCGTATACAAGCGCGGCATCAGCGTCGCGGTGATGCCGCAGCCGTCGGTCACGCGCGACGACGCGATGGACGCCGTCACGGCGTTGCTGCGCAGCCGGCGCGGCATCAAGCCGGGTGCGAACAACTCGTTTTACCTGGTTGGCGAAGACCGCATCATGGACATCTTCAACCAGTTCTTCGGTGCGATCTTCCTCGTGGGCATCACCCTCTCCGGTGTGGGCCTGCTCGTCGGCGGCGTCGGCGTGGTCGCGATCATGATGATCTCCGTCACCGAGCGCACTCGCGAGATCGGCGTGCGCAAGGCGCTCGGCGCCACATCGGCCATCATCCTCTGGCAGTTCCTCGTGGAGGCGGCGACGCTCACGACGCTCGGCGCCGCGATCGGACTGGTGATCGGCGCCGTCCTGTCCTGGCTCGTGAAGATCTACACGCCGATCCCCGCCTCGATTCCGCCGGAAGCCGTGCTCGTTGCGCTCGTCGCCGCGGCCGGCACGGGAATTCTCTTCGGCATGATGCCCGCCGCGCGGGCTGCCAGAATGGACCCGGTGGAGTCGCTCAGACACGAATAGCCGTCTGACGGCTATCAGCCGATAGCTGTCGGCGGATAGCTTCCAGCATGCGCCTGGCCGACCTGCTGAGCGTCGCCTTCGGCGAAATACGAGCCAATAAGCTGCGCTCGTTCTTTACGCTCCTCGGCATCATCGTGTCCGTCGCGTTCCTCGTCGCCGTGGTGGCGGTGATCCAGGGCATGAACGCGTACGTGAAGGAGAACATCGCCGGCGCCGTCGTCGGCACGAACGCCTTCCAGGTGCGGCGCGCGCCCATCCAGATCGGATTCTTCGACGACGAGGCGATGAAGCGCGTCGAGCGCCGGCCGCGCATCAGCGTCGCCGATGCCGCGGCCGTTCGTCTCGCGATTCCGGACGCGCAGGCGATCGCGCTCACCACCGGCTTTCCCACTCCGCTGTCGGACATCGTGTGGCGGGATCGGCGTGATGGCGATCATGATGGTCTCCGTCACGGCGCGCACGCGCGAAATCGGCGTCCGCAAGGCGCTCGGCGCGACGCGCCGCGACATCCTCCTGCAGTTCCTGATCGAGGCCGCGACGCTGACCGGCATCGGCGGGGTGTTGGGGATCCTGGTGGGGCTCACGGCCGGTCGCGGCGTGACCGCCCTGATGAACATCGAGGCCAGGACGCCCGTGGGGCTGACGCTGCTGGCTGTGGCCGTCAGCGTGGCGATTGGGCTGGTTTTCGGGGTGATTCCCGCCCGGCGGGCCGCCCGGATGGACCCGGTGGAAGCCCTGCGCTACGAATAGGTCTCGGGCCGTTGCCTAACGGCTGTCTCAACGCCAATTTCGGGGCCTGTGGGGTATATCGCACTGGGGCGCAAGGGAAAACTCTAACGCTCCGGCGGTCTCATCCGTTATTAACGTGACATGTGTCCCGACGAGGCGGCAACGATGCCGTCCCGTCAATCACCGATGGTCTTGGAGGATGTGAAATGAAGAAGATTTTTGTGGCAGCCGCGATGCTCGCGGTCATGGCCGGCTCGGCCAGCGCCCAGGGTGGTGGTGGAATGGGCCAGATGACGCCAGAGCAGATGGCGGCGAGAATGGCCCAGCAGGTTGATGTGATGTTCAAGGGCATCACGATCACCGACGCCATCAAGGCGAAGGCTGTCGAGACCCTCACCAAGGCCATGGCGCTGGCGCAGACCGGCGACACCGTCCGGTTGCTCGATGGGACCTACGACGCCGCTCACGGCGAGCAGTGGCCCTCGGTTGAGTCCGCTACGCCGATCCCGGTTCCAGCCGGGA